>SKEP01000002.1_pt1 | contig 236107 bp, 205 predicted proteins | sample 4826901 | NCBI WGS metagenome assembly SKEP01 (sample SAMN11008806, study PRJNA524170) | human gut metagenome | biome: Human fecal sample; material: Feces; isolation source: fecal sample from pouch patient p4, p43, p49, p54, p55 | host: Homo sapiens | place: Israel: Tel-Aviv | collected 2014-03-20
TTAGTGAACTTCGTCCCGGCTTTGTAAAAGCACAAGAGCTTATCGGTGAGATTGCACAAGCCCTTGATGCAACCGCACGCTCTCTTGAAGAGACCGATGCCCATATTGCAGCACAGTTTCGCGGCTAACCCATTAGTTTATTTAACGTAATCGCCAAGAGCCGCCTATTGAGATATGGGCGGCCTTTTTTGTAAAACATATCTTTTGAGTGAGAAAGGAGTTTTCCTATGGATGTGCGCCCTCACCATCTCCTTATAACTCTTTTGGGAGAGCGTGAGAGCTTTACGGTACCTATTGATGCCACCTCCTATGGAATCTTTCCTATCTCAAACAAAGCAGCAGATGATACGGCAAAGTGTATAGCCACGCTTACCTCAACAAGAAAGGGCTTGAGCCTTACCGCAGAGTCCCCGTATTGCTTTTCAGAAGAGGGATCTGAAAGTAGGTCTGTAGCTCCTGAGAAAAGGACCTCACGAGAATACTTCTTTAAAAATGTTGAGAAGCCCCTCTTTTTAGTGCTTGAAGGGGAGGGCGACTATGGAGGTGCGCGTCTCTATATCCGCCCCTCAACGCTTGGATTTCGCACCTATCACAAGTGGGGCTTTGCTCACGACACCACACTTACCATAGGCTCCGATCCCCAAAGTACCTTCAGCTATAGAGATCCCCACATCGCCCCTCTTGAGGCAACACTGACCCTTCACCACACCACCTTTAGCCTCAAGACAGCAAAGGCTTCAGGATATCTCTATCTCAACGGCAAAAGAGTTGTACCCGATAGCACCTATAGCCTAAAGCCCACAGATACCTTGCGTCTTTTAGATCTCACCATCTCAGTCTTTCCCAGATTTATCGTATGCAATGAGTCGGAGGCTCTCACAAAACACCTTCCGAAAGATGCGGTTCTTCTGAGCTTTCAAGAGCTGGCCAAAAAGCTGCCCGCAGCTTTTAAGAGCCATACGCAAAAGCCTCAAAAGATCTTCTCGCCTGCTCCTCGTCTGATAAAACGGGTACACCCCATTGCTCTTTCGGTTGAGGCTCCTCCACAAAAGAAAGAGGTGGACGATACACCGCTTATCGTACGTATGGGGCCTTCTGCCGTGATGGGGTTGGCCTCTTGTTTTATGGGAGCATCTGCTTGTGTGCGTATCTTGCAAGGCGCAGACGTACTTACATCTGCTCCCTCACTTGCCATGTGTGTCTCACTTCTTGTGGGTATGCTCATCTGGCCACCTGTATCCAGGCGCTATGAGAGACGCAGGGCACGTGAGAGTGAGAAAGTCCGCTACAGTGCCTACGAGAGCTACCTTGCACATATCGAGTGGAGGCTCTCCAAGGAAAAAGAAGCACAGGCAGCCATCTTAAAAGAGATGCGCACCTCACCTTCTTTGTGTCTTGAGCGTGCCTTTACCCAAGACAGACATCTTTTTGAGCGAACCCTCCAAGACGGGGACGCTTTGGTTTTAAGAGTGGGTACAGGAGATCTTCCTCTTGAGGCAGATATTTCCTGGCCCAAGGCAGGCTTTACGCTTGTCCCTGATCCTCTTTTAGAGGCAGCCCTTGCGCTCTCAGAAAAGCCCCAGGTACTCAAAGAGGTACCCATTGCCTTTGATATGGGGGCATACAGTGTTTTGGGTATAGCAGGTGCGCAGGATATCCGAGACGCCCTTATCCGCTCACTTATTACCCAGATGTCCACCTGCATTGCCCCTACAGAGGTAGTGCTTGCGGCATTTCTTGATCCTTCCAAGAAGCGTCTTGCAAAGACGCTGCGCGCACTTTCGCTTACCCATGCTCCGGATAACAAAACCATCTTGGTTGCAACAAGACAGACAGATGCCCACGACCTTGATCTTTTCTTGGCACACACACTAGGTCCTCGCTTTGCCAGAAGCGACCAGAGGAGCGTCTTTGTTCCTCACTATGTGATACTTGCAGACAGTGTGCGTCTCACCTCGTCTCTTACGATACTTTCCCGTATTGCAAGTGAGCATCCAAAAGGGGTCACGCTTATCTATACCGCAGAGAGCCTTGAGGGCCTCCCACACTTCTCAGAGCTTATTGTGGATCTAAAGAAAAAAGACACCTCAACAAACTCTCAGGAGAAAAGCTCCTGTGACGGGAATCTCTCTTCTAACACATACAACCGCTCCCGTCTCTTTGTGGCCAAAAATACCGCTGCCACGACATACTACTTTCTGCCCGATACCTACCCAAGTGAAGAGAACCTCAAAGATCTTGCGTGTGCACTCTCACACATACACATACAAAAGCGCACAGAACACTTTGTGCTTCCTTCTACCCTTGGTTTTCTTAAGAGCATGGGAGCAACCTCTCTTGAGACCTTGGATATTGCCAGAAGATGGCAGGAGGCGGACGCAACCAAAACGCTTGCGGCTCCCATCGGAGTTGACGTAAGCGGAGAGCCTCTCATCTTGGACGCTCATGAGGCAGCAGACGGACCACACGGCCTTGTGGCAGGAACAACCGGATCCGGTAAAAGTGAGCTTTTAGTAAGCTGGATAGCATCTCTGTGTGTCAACTTTCCTCCCGAACAAGTCTCCTTTGTCCTTATTGACTACAAAGGAGGAGGACTTGCCTCAGCCTTTACACGCAAAAACCTCACGCTTCCGCATCTGGCAGGAACCATTACCAATCTCGACGGATCTGAGATAGCCCGCTCGCTTACCTCTCTTCGCTCAGAGCTTACACGTCGTCAACGCTTGCTTGATAAGGCCAAACAGACAACCGGTGAGGCCACCATGGATGCACTGTCTTATATGAGGCACTTCATAAAAGGAGACGTCAGCGTCCCCATGCCACATCTTTTTATCGTGGCCGATGAGTTTGCGGAGTTAAAACAACAAGAGAGTGACTTTATGGAAGGGCTTATCTCTGCGGCCCGTATTGGACGCTCACTGGGAGTGCATCTTGTCTTGGCAACCCAAAAGCCAACAGGTGTTATCTCAGAGCAGATAGCGGCAAACTCCCGCTTTCGGGTGTGTTTGAGAGTAGCTGATGCGGCTGACTCCAAAGAGATGCTCAGAAGAGCGGATGCCGCTACGTTGGAAGGACCAGGACGGCTTTATCTGTTGGTTGGCTATGAGGAGAGATATACCTTAGGTCAGGCGGCATATGCAGGGACCACCTATCGCGCGCATACAAAAGGTACAGATGATACAAACATCGTGGAGCTCAGAAGTCCCACCGGACGCACTCTGGATCGCTTTGTGGTAGATGAGGGTGAAAGTGATGCTTTTGGCACCACCGAGCTTGACGTTACCTTACAAGAGATTGTGCGGGTAGCAGAAGGCAGATGTGCACGCAGGCTCTGGCTTGACCCCCTGGAGGCACACCCCACCCTTGCCTCCTTAAAAGAGCGCTATCCGGATGTTCACTCACAAGATGCACCCTGGGAGCTTAACCCCGTGATAGGTGAGATAGATGATCCGGCACACCAAGAAAAACGTGCATTGACGCTGCCTTTAAGTCGCGAAGGCAATGCGGTGATTTATGGGTCGGTAGGAACGGGCGCAGAAGAGCTTGCGTCAACTCTTGTATATAGTCTCTTACAAGATCATAGCCCTCAGGATCTTAACGTCTACATACTTGACTTTGGCTCGGAGCTCTTGCGCTCCTTTGAGGGACATCCTTGTGTGGGAGATATAGCAACGAGTGATGAGACAGAGAAAGTCAGACGTCTTTTTGATCTTCTTGAAAAAGAGATACAAACAAGAAGAAAGATCCTTGCCCGTGCAAAGAAAAACTTTGAGGCCTATAAGAGAAGCTCTCAAGATTCCCTTCCCTCGATCCTTCTTATCATTAACGGCATGGGAGCCTTTATGGAACTCTATGAGAGCTATGAGCAACGCTTAGTGAGGGTGCTTCGAGATGGGATACGGGTAGGTATCTTCACGATCGTTGTTGCAACTTCAGCCTCAGAGATCCGTCTGCGTCTTCGCCAGGGCTTAAAGCAATATCTTGCCTGTGAGCTTGCACACGAAGATGACTATCTGCAGATATTCTCAAACATGAGAGGAGTGTCGTCTCCGCATGGTCTTGCGAGAGGTCTTATTGAGGAAGAGGGCATCAAGTACCTCTTCCAAGGAGCCTTCATCGAAGCAGAAGATGAGGACAAACAAGAGATCATTGAGCAGCTCTTAAAGGAGCAGATCTACGAGGAGCATGCCTTCTCTATAGCGCTTATGCCCGAGCATATACAGATCTCTGACTTACATCCACATCAAAGACCCGATGCTCTTGCTATAGGGCTTTATGAGGACAACCTTGAGGCGCTCTATCTCTCCTGTGAGATGAGCCCTATGACACAGGTCTTCTATATGCTTCCCCAGACAGGACGCGAGTTTGTCTTTTCACTGGGTGCGCTTGCCAAAAGCGAGAACATTTTCTACAGGCTTGCTGACCTGGAGTATCTTTTGGATGCAGAAGAGAGATCTTCTGAACAAGGCAGCTATACAACCGATCCTTATGAACTTCTCGGATGGCTTAAAACAGAGCCCTCTCGGGACTTTGAGCTTATCGCAGTGACCGGTATAGAAGAGGCCGTCTCAAGGCTTGATGAGCAAAAGGCCATCAAACTCAAAAATGAACTTGGCGCCCTGAAACGAAAGGGGACCAGATTCGTCCTTCTCATTGACAGCTCACAGCATGGGTCTTCCCTTCGGGAAGGCTGGTATCTCAAGCATGCCGGCCAGGGAGACGGTATATGGATAGGGTCTGGGGCAGACAGCAGCACTCCTTTCAGAGTGTCGTACGGCTCAGGTGACAAGATGCTTGGTGATATCGAACGTGATCAGGGTTATACCCTAAGCTCGGGTCGCGCCAGAAAAGCTCAGTTCATACACATAGCAGATGAAAAGAAGGAGTAAAGAGTATGGGAGATACGATACAGTCGAGTATGTCTGCAGCAGACAGGTTGGCAGACTCCTATCGTAAAGGTATAAGTGACTATCTTGATACGAGCGGCATACAGAAGATATATGAGCTTGTATCCTGCTCGGATAACGATGTGCACGATAGCTTTGAGACCTCTATCTCCCGTGCTCTGGAGGCATGGAGCGATCTGGTAGAGGCTGATGCTTCTACTATAACTTTGACTGCTCAGGAGTTCTCCCAGATAGATGACAAAATAGCAAAAACCATGTTGGGAACAGGTGATAGGCCATGCTCATCCAATTCGGCGCTGCCAAAGATGCTCTAACGAAAGAAAACAAAAACCTTGATACCAAGATGGATCAAGCTCAAAGACAGATAGGTCTTATCGAAGGTGTCTCGCTGGAGGACTGTGGACTTACAGGAGCGGCTTACAGCACCCTTGACTTTCGCTTGAAAAGGCGGACTGCGATACTCAAAGTCCACTACGTGGCCTACCAAGAGATACAGGCAGCTAACGGAAGCAATATAAGTGCTTTAAGCAATCTAGTGGCTATGGACGGAAAAGATGCCGTTGATCCTGGTGCTTGCGATCTGAGGATCAAAGAGGCTGAAACAACGAAGAACCTGCTTTTGGCAGCAGCTGAAAAGCAGAAGGAGAAGCTCAGGAAAACCAGTTCTATGATGTCAGATGGTTATGGGGCGGAGGGGAAAAGCTTCCCTCCAATCTCTGCTTCAATAGCTCAGATCAATCGTTTTTATGGGAACGTTATCTCCGTGCAAGACAGGATAATCGAAGTCAATCGGAAGGCACTGGAGGCTTATGAAAAGTATGAAGGTGCTGCAGCGAGTATCTATGAAGGAGCAGCTGGTAAAGTTAGAGCAATTTTAAGCCAGGCTGATGAGCTGGGCAAAGCGCATGCGATAGGCGCCGATACCTACGATTTCTTTGCAGCTATTGATATCGACTACCGAGTGTCACAAATACGTGCCAAGATCATAGTTGACGGTGTTGTAAACGAAGCATATGTCAGAGGTCTCTTCAGCAAAAACGAGCTTAACTCCTATGAAAAGCAAGCCCTTGGGATGGCGTATGTTGACTTGGGAGAAAGTTCCCGAAAGGGCTATAAGGAGCAGCTCAATATATTCCTAAATCTCGGATTTACAAACGGCAACGTAAGAAGGGTCGGCTATGAGAACAATACATCTACGCAAGCCTATCTTGTTGAAAGAACTATGAGACCGGGGTTTTTCGAGTTTTTACTCTATTATTCAAATCCAGAATGTTCTGGCTACAACTACTATGCTGGGAACAGCGAGTTTCAAGACATCAAAAACTATCTGTCTGCAATCTGCTCCAGTCTTCTGCAGGTCGGAAACTATACGTTTTTAACGTATGCTACATCAGCAAAAGACATCGACTACACTCCTCTTAACTCTGACATCGATATTAGATTTGCAGGTGAGAAGAAGCTTGTAGGAGAAAATAAAGATGTTCGGGAAGAAGATATAAAACTGCTTCATATCAATTTGAAGCATGATCGGATCTATATCCCTGGAAGCAAAAACAGTCGCGATGACAACTTCTTTAAACCTTCTGTCTATTTTGAAGTTACCTACTCTAAAAGTGTGAGTGGCAATGCTGCTGACATGCAAGGCTACTATACAAAAAACAGCATAGAAGATCCTGCCTCTCAGGCTGTCTATGGAGCTACTGTTGGAGGTCTTTCAAGTCTCATACCTTTTGACAAACTGTTTTCTCACGGTGGGTTTTATGGAACACTGTACAGCGTTGTGGATGGTGGAAAAAGCGCCTATTTTGACACCTTGAAAAACAATGAGAACTACGAAAAGATTGGGAATTTAGGACAACTTAGCGATGAAGCACAAAATCACTTCATTACCCAGGGAGCAGTTATTCATGCGGTGGGACTTGAAGGGATAGGTTCGTCTAAGACATACCTACTTCCTGATCAAAGTGACTATGAAATAAGATGCGATGTGCAGGCTCAAAAAGACTATTCCAGTTACCTCGAAAGCAACACTGAAAAGAAAAACCTTGGAGACTGGTTAAATGATGAAGTGACTGTTGAAAAGGATAGTCCGTTATATAAAGACACGAGGGACTATTATAAAAAGAAGAATCCAGATAAAGAGGTGCCGGGAAAAATACCCATTTCTAGGAGGGAATATATCGAACTTAAAGTTGGACAAAGTAACTAGGTGGAAGAAGATAACATGAAAAAAAGTATTAGCAGACGAAACCTCATATACCTATCGTGTGCGGGTACCTTAGCTTGCGGATTGAACGCCTGTAAGCTCAGTGGGCTGCAGGGAGGCTCAGGCAAAGATGATCTCTGGAAGACCCCACCTTCTTCCACAGAAGGTCTCTATGGCTTTATCGATGTGGCTGGTGACTGGGCAATAAAGCCGCAGTTTAACAGAGGAAGCAGCTTCTCCAAGGAAGGTATTGCTCCGGTTTCTATCCGCCGCTATGTTGAGGGTCAGGGCAATTTCTTCTATTCAGGTGTCATCACTACGTTAGGACAGTGGGTAAAAGATCCAAATCCGGGCTTCTCGCTTGGGCTTTATAGCAGATTTGATGAAGGACTTGTCGGCGTTGCGGCAAGAAAACATCCAGGCAATCCTTCAGATGAAGATCTGGCCGGCTATATGAATACCAAAGGAGAACTGGCCATTGAACCAAAGTTTTCTTTAGGTGTCTTTGACTACATCGGTTACTTTTCTGCGAAAAATTCTTTTATAGCAGAGCCCTATGCGATAGTTCCTCAGCTCATCGATAAGGATGATGAGGGTGAGAGTCGCTACCTCTTTGGGATTATTAACAAGAAGGGTACATACCTTATAGAACCGAGATTTGGAGGGATCTCTGGATACTTCACGCCAGGTATAGCAAGCGTTGGTCTGGCCGGCGCAAAAGAGTCAAGCAAGGAAGATGCTCTGTTCGGTCTCATTGACGGGTCCGGTGACTGGGTGGTACGACCTGCGTTTAAAAGCGTCTCTTCGTTTACAGGCAACTATGCTGAGGCAGCAGATGCTACGACAGGACTGGAAGGTATCATCGACCCAAGCGGTGCGTGGGTGTTCCCGCCGCAGTATATCGATCTCAATCTGATAAATGAGAGCTATGCCATTGCAAAAGATCCTGAAACAGAGCTTGTCGGCGTACTGGATCCAAATACCGGAGGCTGGATCATAGAACCCAGATGGCACGATGTGTGGCTTGCCAGCTCAAATAATACCTACATCATCGCACGAGAGAAAAAAGACGGCCTTATAGGAGTCTACTCTATACAGACAGGAGAGACTATCCTTGAGCCGAAGTACAGTATTGTCGACTATGGAGATCCCCTCAATGCCGCAAAAGATGTCGAAAGCGAGCTTTGGGGCTATATCGATGAGAGCGGCGAGTGGGTGATCCCACCGCAGTTTCGCGATGCAGACAGATTCTACAAAGGCCTTGCCTCCGCCTCATCCAATAAGTAGGTGGGTCTATGAGAAGCAATCCGGCAGATAGCTTACATACACTCAGTAGTAGCTATCTGAAAGACAGAGAGAAACTCACAGATGAGCAGAAGGCTTGCAGGCTGCAAAAGGACTTCTGGGAGGATTTTCTTGCCTGTACAAGTGTTATCTCTGCTCAGACAGAAGATGATCTACTCTATGCAATGAGATACTGCAATGAGGAAGATCTCGTTGAGTTTCAAAGACTTCTAAGTGATGTCTTGGACGAGCGCCATGAAGTGAGAAATATGACTTTAAGAGAAATAGAAGAGCTTGAAGTACATGAGGTAAAACTCAAAAGAAAACTTGAAGAGCTTGATGAAGAGTATGCTTACCAAAAGAAGTCACTTAAAGCTCAAATGGATGAGAAGCAACGCTAGTACCTCAAAGGAGCTCTCATGATTGACAGAAGAAAGTTCTTATCTATAGGTCTTATTGGCATCTCAAGTGTGGCTCTTTCTTCCTGTTCTCTTACAGGTTACTACGATGATAAGAAGTACGGCATTATTGACACTACGGGTACCTGGATCATAAAGCCGAAATTCGGTTGGATATCTCGTCCCGTTAAAGGACTCTGCATAGCTTTCCTTTCCAGAGACGATGATTCGCTTCGTGGAATTGTTGATCTTTCGGGTAGGTGGGTAATAGAGCCAAAATGGAAAAGAACCGGGGGTCTCTCTGAGCTTGACTACTTTGGGGCACAAGATGCTGAAAGTGGTCTTTGGGGCATTGCGAGAAAAGATGGGTCGTGGCAGGTTGAGCCATACCTTGAAGCCAATAAGGATTTCTCAGCTATTGGTACTTTCAGCCCTCAATTTCAACGAGCAAAAGCCTATGATGCAGCATCTGACCTTTGGGGCTTTATAGATGGATCAGGGGCGTGGGTGGTTAAACCGTTTGCTAATTATATTAGCTATATAGGTAGCGATGGACTTTGGGGAGCTATTAAAAAGGGCGATGTCCTCTATGGACGTATCGATACTGAAGGAAATTGGCTTCTAGAACCAAAGTTTAGACTGATTGGTGCTTTTGGCAAGACCGGCTATGCGTATGCCATGTCGGCTGAAACAGAACTGGGCGGCCTTATCGACAAGCAAGGTAACTGGGTAGTAGAGCCAAAGTTCGCTTACATTCATACTCCCAATAAATCCGACTTCATCCCAGCGAGAGAGTGCACAGCAGAGCCTTCTGGAGCTCTGCTTTGGGGCTTTATAGATATTTCAGGTGAGTGGGTAGTAGAGCCAAAATATCTAGATATTTGTCCATACAATGCAGAATGTGATGTAGTCTCCGTCTGTCCACAAGAAAAAGACCGTCTCTATCGCCTTATGAACTCAAAACAAGAGTTTATATCCGATGCCTGCTTCTCCTACATTTTCTCTGGCTTTTCGGATGATGGGTACTGTGATGCAAGACCATACAAACTTGAAAAGCCTTTATGGGAGTAGGGACATGTCACCTATCCAAGACATACTTTCGCGAACAATGCGTACTTATCGCTTGAAAGCTTCCAAGAGCAAAAGTCGTTGGTGTCGCTCTTTATTCTTGCGGCAAAGCACTCAAGGAGTCCCGCTATGAACATAACAAGAAAAGGTGCACTTTCTCTCGGATTTCTTACATCTCTGTCGTTTACTTCCTGCAGGCAGAAAGACTGGCCTTGGAACCAAGAGCCTACGTCTACTAAAGGTCTCTGGGGTTATATCGATACAAGTGGCTCCTGGGTGATACCTCCTCGCTTTGACGAAGCATTTGCATTTAGTTCAGATGATGTGGCTTCGGTGTGTTATAACATATCGGTTACCAACAACTCTAGGCCTTTCTATGGGCTTATTGATACTTCTGGTACTCTTACCATGCAGCCCACCAACGGCTCACAGTTTTATTCCTTTCCCCTTTTTCCAACGGTCAGAAAAGACTTTGTTGAGCGAGGATATACAAATAAACTCCCTGACTTTGATACCAACAAGCGCCACGAGGGTATCGCTGACAGATCAGGAGCATGGATCACAAAGACAATGCTCGAAGGAGTTACGTGGGGATGTGGCATAGACTCTCAAGGCCACTATGTGGCAAGCGATAGTGAGGTTTTTGGTTGTAAAGGTGTTGTTGATACTCCTGGCAATTGGATTATAGATCCTAAATATAAATTTATGGGATACGATGCCCTTTTCTACTTTGACAAAACAGGATGTATTCCGGTAGTTGAAAAAGATCAAGATCTTTGGGGATGGATAGATGGGAGTGGACATTGGATCATAAAACCCACTTTCTCGGCTGTGAAAAATTTCTACCTTACTGACTATGCAGCGGCTCAAAAGGAAAAGGATGGGCCTTGGGGTCTTATTGACAAGAGTGGTGCATGGGTGCTTGATCCTATCTATAAGAATCTAGACTCTCCCATACAAGATGACCTTTGTATAGCATGTGACAGCAAGACTGACAAATATGGTTTCATTAATCTGTCTGGTGAGTGGGTAATAGAGCCTATCTATAGCTCCATAGGATCCAATGATTTAAACGAAACTCCTATTATAGTTATCAGAGATTCCAAAAGTGACCTTGTAGGACTCATGGATCTACGCGACAAACATATGATTACTTCTTTTGAATATGCCAGAGTGTATCTTATCCGCAGCGAACCCTATCCTGCTTTAGATAACACCTCTCATCTATGGGGATATATTGACCGTACGGGAGCATGGGTGGTACCTCCTCGCTACAAAGAGTTCCGAAGCTTTTCTCCAAATGGGCTTGCTGCGGTTAAATCAGAGGAGTAGAGATATGTTTTTCGTTCACCTTTATAGCGACTGCCACAGTTCGGAGCTCTTATGATTGACAGAAGAAAACTCATATCTATAGGTCTCATTGGACTCTCAAGTGTTGCTCTTTCTGCTTGTTCTCCTGTAAAGAAACAGAAGGCAGTGGAGTACTACCATGAGGAAGCATATGGCATTATTGATACCACCGGTAGGTGGGTAATAGAGCCAAAATTCTATCGGATAGCTACTCCTGTTAAAGAACTCTGCATAGCTTCACCTTTTAGAAGTGGCGATTCATTTTGGGGAATCGTAAATCTCTCCGGTGAGTGGATAGTAAAACCACTATTTAGCCGGATATCCACTCCTGTTAAAGGGCTCTGTGCGGCATCGGTTTCTAAAGGTAGCGATTCATTTTGTGGAATCATGAATCTTTCTGGTGAGTGGGTAATAGAGCCGAAGTGGAAAGATGTCGGAGATTTTTCTGAGCTTGACTACTTTGGAGCACAAGATGCTAAAAGTGGCCTTTGGGGCATTGCCAGAAAAGATGGATCTTGGCAAGTTGAGCCATATCTTGCGGCAAACAAGAGCCATTCTGCTATTGGTACTTTCAATTCACATACTCAAAGAGCAAAGGCCTATGATGCAACATCTGACCTTTGGGGCTTTATAGATGGGTCAGGTAAGTGGGTGGTTAAGCCTTTTACGAAATGGATTGATTATGTAGGAGATGATAGGATTTATGCTTCACCTCCTGCTGATAGCACCTTATGCGGACTTATTGATACTGAAGGCAATTGGGTGGTAGAACCAAAGTTCAAAGTAATCGGTGCTTTTGGTAAGACTGGCTATGCGTATGCTGAGTCAGGAGAAACAGAACTCGTTGGCCTTATTGATAAGCAGGGTAACTGGGCCATAGAGCCAAAGTTTTCTTATATTCGTACTCCTGATAAATCAGATTTTATTCCGGCTAAGAAATATATAGAAGGAAAGCGTTCTGGAGACTTGCTTTGGGGCTTTATTGATCTTTCTGGTGAGTGGGTAGTAGAGCCAAAATATCTAGATGTCGGTTTATACAATGAAAAATGTGATGTAGTTTCCGTTTGTCCGGAAGGAGCAGGTTCTCTCTTTCGCCTTATGAACTCAAAAGAAGAATTTGTCTCAGAACAATACTTCTCTGAGGCTTTTGCCTTTTCAGATGAAGGTTACTGTGATGCAAGACCATACAAACTTGAAAAACCTTCAGAGGAGTAGAAATATGTTTTTCGTTCACCTTTACAGTGGCTATCGTGGTTCGGAGCTCTCATGATTGACAGAAGAAAACTCATATCTATGGGTCTCATTGGACTCTCAAGTGTTGCTCTTTCTGCTTGTTCTCTTGTGGAGAAACAGAAAGTGGAGTACTACCGTGAGGATGGGTATGGCGTTATTGATTCCAACGGTACATGGGTGATAGAGCCAAGATTCAATCGGATATCTACTCCTGTTAAAGGACTCTGTATAGCTTCGCCTTCTGATTCTGTACTTTGCGGAATCGTGAATCTTTCTGGTGAGTGGGTAATAGAGCCGAAGTGGAAAGATGCTGGAATCCTCTCTGAGCTTGATTACTTTGGAGCACAAGATGCTGAGAGTGGTCTTTGGGGCATTGCGAGAAAAGACGGGTCTTGGCAAGCTGAGCCGTATCTTTCAGGAAAGGGTGGTTTTTCACGTATAGGCTATTTCAATCCACACACGCAAATAGCAAAAGCGTGTGATGAAGCATCTGACCTTTGGGGCTTTATAGATGGATCAGGGGAATGGGTTGTTAAGCCTTTTGCAAAATGGATTAACTATGCAGGAGATGATAAGATTTACGCTGCGTCTCCTGTCGGCAGTGCCTTATATGGACTTGTCAATATTGAGGGCAGCTGGGTTGTAGAACCCAAGTTTTTGGATTTTGGTGCTTTTGGCAAGACCGGTTATGCCGATGCTATATTGGCTGAAACAAAGCGGTCTGGTCTTGTTGATAAGCAGGGAAACTGGGTCATAGAGCCAAAATTCTTTGGTATCAGCACTCCCAATAAATCTAACTTTATTCCAGCTAAAGGGTGCACAAAAAGGTCTTCTGATTATTTGCTTTGGGGCTTTATTAATCTCTCCGGTGAGTGGGTAGTAGAACCAAAATATGCATATATCGGTTCATACAATGAAAAGTGTGATGTAGTTTTTGTCTGTCCAGAAGGAAAAGAGGATCTTTATCGTCTTATAAATTCAAAAGACAAGTTTGTATCCGATGCACGCTTCTCCTATATTTTTCCTAAATTTTCAGATGAAGGCTACTGCGATGCAAGACCTTACAAACTGAAAAACCCTCAGAAAAGTAGAAGCGTGTGAATCTACAGTGAACCCTCAGGGTTGGAATGAGTATCAAAATTTTACGTTCTTCTCATGAAAAAAGTAGGTGCAAGGATGTTCTTTGATTCAGACAAATATAATAAGGATAAAGCGGTCAAGATTTTTCTTGGTTAGGTAGATGCCATATGTCTCACATTACTCTTCATATTGCTGTTCCCTCGGTTGATGCATCCGTTGATGTATCTCTTTCCCTACAGCTTACCGTTGCCGAAGCAGCACGCTCTTGTGCTCGTGTACTAAGTCGAGAGTATCCATTGCTTTTTGTCCCTACGAAGGAGGAGGGGCTTATGCTTTTGCAAGAGCCTCTTGAGGCTACAGATGTTGCCCTTAACCCGCATAGAACCCTTAAAGAACTTCTCGATGCTCATCTTATTGAAGATACAGCAGAACTGTGTTTGGTCTAGCTATGAAAATGAGATTAAAAAGAAGACTCTTTACCAGAAAGCCTACCTATATTAAGGTTGGCCTCACTAAGGGCGAGTCTTTGAACTACATGGTTGCCCAGTGGCTTGTACAGTATGCAGAGTCTATCTTTCTTCCTTTTACCTATCAAGAAAAGGCAAAGACAACAAAGCTCTTCTATAACCTCAAAGATACAATTCCCTTAGAAATCTTGGTGAAGACAAAACTTTCAGTGGGACAGTATGAGAGGATTTTGCGAGACGTATGTGAGGTTGTCTCCATTACAACCTCCCTTAAGCGTGAAAGCACCTCTCTTATCACAGATCCTGCCTATGTGTTTGTACAAGAAGGAACACATCTTCAGTTTGTATTTGTCCCCATACACCTTACGCAGGCTAGAAGTACGGCACTTGACCTTATTACATGGCTTTCGGATAAAGAGCGAATACAGTTGGTTGTCAATGCTGACGAGCGCCATAGAGACGCGGTGCACATGTGGGCACAAACACAAGAAGTATTTTCTCCTGAGCACTTTGAAGCCTTTCTTGATAGGGAGTTTTCGCGCAAAGATAGTGGTGATAAGACTAACCAGAGCTACGCGTGTGAGTTTGACGAGGATATGGCAAAGCAAGCTCTCTTTGATCCTGTCTTGGTTGCAACAGGTTCTGAAGCCTCTGTACCTACCGTAGTAGAGCGGCTTAGTGAGACTTCTAAAATCTCACAAGAGCTCTTTAGGACAGATGCCCCTTCATCCCAAGACACGCCAAAAAAGAGGAGCAAAGAGGACTGTCTGGAGACAGAAACGGGTTCGAGAACGGCTGCTACCTCCGAGCAGTCTGAGCAGACTCCACACTTCTTTCAGACAACGTCTCAGGCTCAAGTGTATGATCAAGAGGCTTCACCTTCTTTGGTGCGTCTTTGTGATAGGACATCCTATCCGTTAGCGACAGGTACATATATCCTTGGTCGCTCGCATAAGGCGGATATCTCCCTTTCTGGCAACACTGACATCTCCCGTGAGCATGCTCTTTTGGAACTTACAAGCAAAGAAGTAATCACACTTACCGATTTAGGCTCTGCTAACGGCACGTGGGTAAACGAGGTTCGTCTTGTTCCACAGACACCAGTGACCCTTTACCGAGGTGATTCTTTCTGCCTTGCCCATGAGTGGTTTCAGATTGTATAAGGAACAAAAGGAGAGGAATGAAGACTAATACGCAATCACAGTCTGAGAGAGTCGTTGGCGGCAGGTATCGTCTTCTGACTCAAATTGGTAAGGGCGGAATGTCGGTAGTTTGGCTTGCTATGGACACTACGCTTGGTAAGCAATGGGCCGTGAAAGAGATTGCGCTTTCTGAGAACCAAAAGCGTCGCAAACTTGTTATAGATAGCCTGCTTGCAGAGGCAAACTTGCTAAAGAGCCTTGACCACGCCGCCATACCTCGCATCGTAGATCTCATCGATGAGGGCGGTACGCTCTTTGTCGTAATGGATTATGTAGAGGGAAAAACGCTCTCGCAGATACTAAAAGACAATGGTGCTCAAAGTGAAGCAGATGTTATCGATTGGGCAGTGCAGCTGTGTGACGTTCTCGATTATCTCCATCACCGCGATTCCGCGCTTGTATATAGAGACCTTAAACCTTCAAATATCATGCTTCATTCAGACGGAACCGTTCGGCTGATTGACTTTGGTATTGCCTGCAGAGAAGGTACAGAGGTAGACAGCGAGCACATTTTGGGCACGAAAGGCTTTGCTGCTCCCGAGCAGTACCAAGTGGGAAGCGCCATTGACCGGCGTGCAGACATATATGGTTTGGGTGCGACCATGTATGTGTTGCTGACAGGTGCAAAACTGTCAGATACAAAAACGCCTGAGCCGCTTCGTCAGGTTCGCCCTACGCTCAGTCGTGGCATTGAGAATATTGTTGCCCGTGCCCTTGCTCAAAATCCAGGCGATCGCTATGTCGATGCAGCTGAGATGGCGTATGCTCTAGAACATGTCAAACAAGCTGAAGATAGCTACCAAATGGGTCTTCGACGCAAGTGGCGAGTCTTTGTGAGCCTTTGCGTAGGTGCGGCGATATGCCTTGCGGTAGGGATTGGTTGTCTTATTGGGCGGGGAGTGGCGCTTGATTCCGATTTTGATTACTGGATGCATGTGGCTGAGCAAACGGTAGATTCAACGACAGCGCAGAATGCTTACGAGAAGGCTGCGGCAGCCCGTCCGGGAGATGTAAGACCTTATCTGGGTCTTCTTGATCTTTATCGCACGGATGGGGTGTTTTCCAAAGAAGAGGAGGCCGCTTTTGAACGGCTTCTCATGCCGCATTTGTCAGACCTTAGGTGTGATGGCGCTGCATGGGGTCGTCTGTCTTTTGAAACGGGTAAAACGTACTGGTACTACTATGATGCAGGTATAAATTCCGCCGGAGACTATTCTCGCACACGCGCGGCTTCTCGCTGGATGCACGATGCGGCGGAGGAGAACGCTTTTGCAGGACACGACTTCGCAAAGCTGTATGCAGACATTGCCGATTTTAATAACACCATCGTACCGATGATTGCAGAGGGCACCGATGCCGGCTGCTATGCTCCGTATTTTTCTCGACTTTCGGATTTAATCGACTCACTTGAAACAGAAGGTACGGACGTTATGCGTCTGCAGGCCGCAAATCTGGTACTTGATGCGCTTCGAACCTATCCGCGCAAGTTCAGAGCTGACGGCGTATCTCAAGAAGAGATGGAGGCTTTGACAGAAAGGGCGAGCCTTCTTGCACAACGCGTGTCTCCCACGTCTCAGTTTATGGATGGCGAGAAAAACCGTGCGCTCACCAATATTGATACAACCAAGCAGGCAATTTCTGACTCGTTTGTTGATGTGGGGAGTGAAGAATAATGGGAGCAATGTCAGTGGCAACAACGCTGGGAATTATCTCGGCAGTTGGTTTTGGACTTTCCGTTGTATGTGTTCTTGTGGCAGTCGTACTGTTCTTTGCTTTGGATATAAGAGGTGTCCGCAATCAACTTACCGGTCGTACCGCTGAGCGTGAGATTGCTCACATGAGAGCTTCTACCTGGGCAGCAAGGCGCTCACGCGAGCGCTCTGCTCGAAGAATTATTGCCGGTTCCAATGAAGATGCTGAGTCCCAGAGCCTGCACGTGCGTGTGTCCGAAGAAGCAACAACCCTCTTTAGTGATGCAGATGACGCAAAGAATGATTCTGCCGTATTGCGTGGAAAGACTGTTCAGGGAGATGAAGAAGCAACGACACTCTTTGATGAAGATGAATCTGCCGCTGAATCTGCCACCACGCTTTTTTCGCCGACATCAGAGGGTGGTGAATAATATGCTCAGACGGCCATTCCGCATTATAACCGGCATCGCATTTGTCTCTGTTGTGATAGGCGGATACGTATGGGCGACTCCTGCGTATGCGGAAGATTTTGCCACTTCCGGTATAGAGGCTTCACTTGCGGCGCGGACGCCTGGAAACCTTACGGTCAGCGGCTCTCCGGCACTTCTCGGTTTTAGCGAAGGCTCATCTTCAATCGTAGAAGTTGATGGACACCATGTAGCACTTGATGCGGGAAAGCGCATTCGCGTGAAGCTTTCAAGCTCGGTTCCACTTGATGCGTCGTCTTTGCAATGTAGGGCACATGTATACGACGGGAATCTCTCGCGTATAGCAACCGATAAAAGGCTTGCCATCGCAGCAGTTGCAGGGGAGAGTGATACCTACGAAATTACTCTTTCCGAAGGCGTGTATAACTTTGATGAAATTACGATAAGTGCGCGTAATGTGCTGGGGAATGTATTGCCTTCAATACCCATTACCTCAGGGGGACATGTTGAGACAGAAGACCATAGCGTTCTTGACTATCTGGCGGTTGGAAAAGATGTTTTGGGCGCGGATGATCTGCTTGAGATAGGTGCAGAAGAAATTGGAAACCAGTCGGGCGACGCGGCAATTCTAAAGCCAAAGACAGACGGCTATTCTGAAGTTCGGCCGGCTGTGAAAGATCTCCTCTATCCTCTCTATGTCAAAGCCGGGCAGATACCTTCAATGCACATCTCGTATGCGGGTATTTCCGGTGTGGGTGTGGATGCACCGACACTTGAGGCAATGACGTGGAACGCGCAGTCAAAGTCGTTTGGAAAGACCGTGGAACTTGCACCCGAAGGTGCGGTATCCGGTGATATAAGCGCGGATGGAACGTATGACATAACGCTTACATATCGAGGTCAAACCATCCACAAGACGGTGATCGTTGACAATCATTCGCCGCTCTACTACAGCGCTACCTACGGACTTGAAGTGCCGGACGGCGGAAACAAGCTCAATATTGCCGACGGTGACAGTGACAAGCTTGCGGCTACTTCCGGTTGGATTTCCTTTGACATTAAAGATTCGTTTAATGGTGAGAAGTTCGCCAGGGAAGAAAACGCTTCCGGTATAGCACACGTAACGGTCGATATGCCCTTCTCGCCTGAAGGGGCAGATCCGGACAAAGGACCAACTACGGTGCGCTCTCTTGAGGCGACCTATGACGGTGTCTCTTCACAGTGGCGCGTGCTATGTGAGGAGCCGGGTACATATTACTTTGATCGGGCTACATTTCATGCGACGGACAAGGCGGAAAACGATGGCGGAGCAGTAGGGCTTACGCGTCTTTTAAGCTACGACGAACATAACAAGCCTATTTCTCAGCTGCATGTTTTGTCTCCCAGCGCCCGCCCCAACGTTTCTCTTGACGTTTTGGACCAAGACGGCGCGCCAGCGGCTGCGGCATCCGGGTATCATCGCGGTGGCGTGCGCTTTTCCATACACATTTCCGGCTTTTTTGCAAAGCTTTTGCAGAAATCCGGTCTCATTGATGCAATGGAGTTTGTGTATTGTGTGACCGATGCTGCGGGAACGACTACGGAGCATGTTGTGCCCCTCTCAGAGCTTTCAAGTGATGGAGAGGGCGCATGGCACTATGACGTAGGAAGTAATGAAGAACCTCCGACGGAGGGGACACATACCGCGCATATAAGGTTTCCGTGGGTAACCGGGCAGGTAAGCAGCGAGGAAAAGAAGGTTGTCTGCGACCACAGTGCGCCTAAACTGGGAGCTCTGAGCGCAAGTACTACAGGATCTGTCGCATGGGGATATCTATTTGCAACCTCTGACACCACCTTTACCGCCTCTGTTCAAGATGCAGTTTCCGGTGTGGATACAAATTCTCTGGTCTTTTCACCAGTCGGCGTGCAAGGCGTACTCAGCGAGGCAACTTTGAGCGATTCTGGTGACGGTTCAAAAACCGTTGCCTTCACCCTTTCAGGTGACAGAAGCAGACTTCGTCTTGACGGATCTACGATATGTGTTTCCGATAAAGCCGGCAACACTGTTTCAGCAAGTCTTTTGGACCTTGCAAAAAGAGAAGAATCTAATGTTCCTGCCGGTGTTAAGGGTGTTGTGGTAGATACCAAGGCACCCGAGCTTTTAGTGACTTATGACAATAATGATGCACAAAACGGATCGTATTACCGCGCAAACAGAACGGCTACCATAACGCTTCGGGAGTCAAACTTTGATTTGACACGCGAAAACGAACCTGACCGCATTATCGCAACCGCCTCTGTGGACGGACGAACTTCTCGCCAGTTGAGCGCAAAGGACTTTGAGAATCCTTCGGGAGACGGTATAACGTGGGTGGCAACACTCCCATGTGCAAGCGACGGTGACTGGACCATTGATGCAAGCTATACCGATCCCGCAGGTCATGTATCCAATGCCATCGTTGATTCTTTTGTGATTGATACGATACCCCCGGTCATTACCGTGGCTTTTAACAACAATGATGCGCGTAACGGCATGTATTTCAATGCTCCTCGAACGGCAACGATTTCCGTTTTTGAGCGGAACTTCTCGGCCAATTTGGCTTCGGTGGCGCCTCAAGCCAAGGAAGGCATTGTCCCGGCTGCATCGAGTTGGACGGCAGCCGACGGAACAACATGGCAGTGTTTTGTGAGTTTTACCAGCGATGGTCGCTATTCTATTGCAGTTACCTGTACTGATTTGGCTGGAAATGTAGCGCATGAGGTCATAACGCCTGAGTTTGTGATTGACATGACGGCGCCGCAGGTAACCATTGACCGCGTGTCTGAACATAGCGCTTATGCCAGTGAGATCGCACCGTATGCAAGCACCTCGGATACCAACTACGATCTGTCGGCTAGTGGCATCACGCTTGTTGGCGCGCATAGGGACACGGTGACATGGATGGCAGGCGAGCGCCACTCCTATGACACAACGGGCGAGGTGCGCGATTATGCTAACTTTGAGCGCAAGCTTGAAAATGATGACGTGTATACGCTGACTGCCAAGGCTACTGATTTAGCGGGAAATACTGCCGAGAAGAGCGTTACGTTTTCGGTCAACCGCTTTGGATCAACGTATTACTTCTCCGGTGATACCGCTTCTGTGCGCGGTGAATATCTGCAGAAGGCACACGAACTTGAAGTTACCGAGGTCAACGTCAGTGGTCTTAATACGGAGGCATCCCATGTTGAGGTGGTGAAAAACTCCGAGGTTGTGAGCCTTACCGAAGGAAAGGATTATTCCACTGAGACATCGGATGATTCGGGATGGTCGGCTACGACATATAAGCTGCCCGCGCAGCTCTTCTCGCAAGACGGGTATTATCGAGTGCTGCTGAATTCTCATGATTTGGCTGGGAACCTCTCGCAAAACACAATGAGCAACAAAAATGAGACGCGGGATGCGGATGCCGGTATTGCGTTTGCCATAGACAGTACGGCACCAACGGCTCATTTTGCCGGTGTGGTTTCCGATGGCGTGTATTTTGGATCTCATAGGCAAACATTGCCGCAGATACATGACAATCTGGAAGTTGATCGGGCAACACTTACCGTTGACGGATATCAGGTGGCCTCTTGGAATGCAGAGCAGATTAAATCCGGTGATATTTCGTACGTGCTTCCTTCCGATGCCAGAGCTCATGATATGAGCTTGTCGGTATGGGATAGGGCCGGAAACAAAACTGTATACACAGCTTCAAACGTTGTTGTTGCATCCGACTTGTTCTCTTATCTAACCGCAAATCCCGTGAGACTTTTTAGGGTCATTTGTGTAGGAATCGTTGCTTTTGGTGTATTGGGAACTCTAGTATATGTAGGAGTCCGTCACATGAAAGCAACCGCCGACGAACGCGATCCGTTTGGCAGCAGCGCCGGAAAGTAAGAAGAAGGGAAGCAATGATGCCAGAGAAAGATTTGACTCACGTTGTGCCAAAAACTCCGTCAGACGTTTCATCAACAGAAAACCCTGTTGAGCTTTTTGGAATGTATGTGGCACATGTCGGTATCAATGCATGTGATGCTCATGAAGCAGAGGATATCGCTGACAGGTTTTCTATTCTCATGGGTCTTCCCAAAAAAGAGATGGAACCTTCGTTTTTCTCGGGAACCCTTGTTGAAATCATGAAGCAAAATGGTCGTGGTGAGAAAGGTCACATTGGTTTTCACGTGGACGATCTACCTGCGGCAGAAAAGTGGTTTGAGGCGCGCGGATTTGAGATAGACGAATCTTCCAGACGTCTTTTGCCCGATGGAAGCACATTTCTTGTGTACTTCAAAAAACAGATTGCAGGCTTTGCCATTCACCTAACCGTTGCTCGATAAGGGTTGCCAGTGGTTGTATAAACACTGCCGGCTCTTGCGTATCATGCGCGATTGACGGGTGCGCGCATAGGGAAGTTCAAAAGTTTCTTGGTTCTGCATATTTTCTCTCGGATATGCACTCTAGTGAATACGCTTATTTGAGGTTTTCATTTATAGACGCTCTTGTACATCGTCTGGATCACGTTTCTAAAGGTGACCTGATGCCAACATTTAGGACACGATTCAATCAAATACACCAGTAAACGAGATTCTTCTCGCGATTGCTTTAAACTTGCGGTTTACGGGTGGTTTTTGGAAGCAAAACTTGTGTTTAGTGGTGGTTTTTCTCGGATTTGAGCGTTTAGTGGTGAATCAAATCACCCGTAAACATCCAGTTTGGTACCAATCCGTTGTCTCATATGAAAGGCACAACTAAAGCAAAATGCCTGCCTGCGGATTTGCAGACAGCTGTTGATACGCAATTTCAACGATCCGACAATAAAGCGAGAAAACCTTACGATCATAATCATACTGCCGAGCGCTGCCAGAAATGCGCCAAGTATGGCTTGAACTGCCATACTTACTGCAAGTTTGGCATATTTGAACCATATTTGCTGCAAGTATGGTTAATCGTGCCCAACTTGCTGCAAGTTTGGCAGCGCTGTTCCGGCAGCACCATTATGACGACCTAACTATCGATTGCTTTGCCACACATCTTCAAAACTTGTACATAATTCAAACACAATTCTAAAAACAGTACGTTTGTACTGGTACTCCTGCCCATTGTATAGAAGCGGAATGCTTTCTACTAGATATTGTGGTGATTTTCAAAAACCAAGTAAGTGAAAGCTACTCATTCGTGGAGCGTCAAAAATAATTTGTGGGGCAAAGTGTTTTCTAGTGTCTAAAAGTGTGGCATTGAGCTATATTTATCTTACGTTCGAATGGCGTATGAGCATTTTGCCAACGACCGCCGCGCACACAAACCTTAAACGCACCCCGCGCGGCATTTTTGGCAAGCGAAAACGCGATGCAGGCAGCACTACGAAAGGAGGAGGACATGCTCACTGGACAGTACCAGCGCTCACTGGACTCCAAGATTCGTGTCACGCTTCCTGCAACACAGCGCAAAGAGCTGGGCGATTCCGTAGTGCTCATTCGTCGTGAGAACGCGCTTCATGGGTATTCACCTGAGGCTTACGAGGCATTTGTGGCGTCTATCCCCATGGAGGGAAAAGATCGTCGCCAGGTGGACAGGGCGCTCAGATCTCTCAATGCTCGTGCAACAACGGTTGACATTGACTCGGCCGGCCGCGTGGCACTGGGCAAGATTGACGAGTCCGATCCAAATGCCCGCAAAGAGCTGAGCCTCAAGCGCGATGTCACTATCGTCGGCAACGGTGACCACATTGAGATCTGGGACACCAAGAAGTGGGATGACTACTTCAATGCCGACAGCGGTGTCGAAGCACTTGAGAATCTCATCTTTGGCATGTAATCCGAGGCGAGAAGAACGTGGAGCAGTGCAACTTGACAGTTGAATATCGGCACCAACCTGTGATGCTCGCTGAAGTACTTCAGCAGCTCAATCCAAAACCGGGAGAGATTGTGTGTGACTGCACGCTGGGCGGGGCAGGACATACGGTAGAACTTGCAAAGCGCATTGTGCCCGATGGCTTGTCCATTGGAATCGATCAAGACGACATGGCGCATGAAGCCGCAGCCGCTCGAATAGCCAAAGAGGTTCCGACAGCGGAGTTCTTACCTCTCAAAGGTAACTTCGGAGATTTGGATACTTTGCTTGTTTCAGCAGAGGTTCCCGGAGTGGATTGCTTTCTGTTTGATATCGGCGTGTCATCACCGCAGCTTGATATCCCCGAGCGGGGTTTCTCGTATCACGAAGATGCCCCGTTGGATATGCGCATGGATCCGGGGAAACAAACCCCAACCGCACAAGAGGTCGTAAACACCTATACCGAAGCTGACCTCACCCGTATCCTGCGAGTCTTTGGCGATGAAACGTTTGCGCCGCGGATTGCTCACCGAATCGTGGAAGTTCGCAAGATAGCTCCCATCAAGACAACCTTGCAGCTTGTCGAGGTTATCAAGGCATCAATTCCTGCAGCAGCACGTCGCCACGGAGGACATCCCGCACGCAAAACGTTCCAAGCGTTGCGCATTGAGGTGAATCATGAGCTTGACGTGCTTGAACGTGGACTTCGCTCTGCGATTGCTTGGGCAAATCCCGGCGGCAGAATTTGTGTGATTGCATATCACTCGCTGGAAGATCGCATCGTGAAGCATGTGTTTTCTGAGCTGAGTCAAGGTTGTATCTGTCCGCCTGATCTTCCAGTTTGTGTGTGTGGGCATGTGCCGATAGTCGATGTTAAGACCAAAAAACCTCTGACGGCAACGTCGGAAGAAATTACGCAAAACCCGAGGGCGAGAAGTGCGCTCATGCGTGTGGCGGTAAAACGCAACACCGAAAACGAGAGGATTTAAGCAACATGGCACGCTATACATCAGAGGCGATTGACATAACCTCAGTTGAGAGGGACTATGAACGCCAGCAAACAGTTGCCAGTCCCTCGTTTGAAGTGGTACCCGGCGGTGGGCTTGATGCTCATGCTCGTCGTGGTGTGTCTACTCAGTTTATTTCTGCCGTAATGACGGTAGTGCTTGCTTTTGCTCTCATTTTTACCATTGGAGTGGGACGCGTTGTACTGTCAACCATGACAGTCTCAAAGCTTCAGGCAAATAATGAGACACGTACCGCTTTGCGCCAAATGACGGCAGAAAATGACAATCTTCGCATTTCGCGCTCGCTGCTTTCCAGCAACACCCGCATTGAGAAGATTGCAACTCAGAGGTACGGCATGAAACTTTCCGAGAACCGTGCCGTTCTGAATGTAAATAACTCTCCACAGGCGTAACATATACGCCGTGAGTACTACGACGAGAAATAATAACCGCCGAAGGCGGAGGAATGCTCCGGAGGCCTCGTATGACGAGGCCTCTCGTGCACGGTATCGCACGCGTGCAGGCATTGTGGGCAATGCAGCCAGTGACGACAACCTTTTTGGCCGCCGGTTCAAGGTGCTGTTTGTCGTCATGGGCTTTATCGCGATTGTTATCTTGGGTTTTCTCTTTTTCTACCAGGTTATCAATCAACAGAGCCTTGCAAAAGGTGCCGAGGAGAACCGGAAAAATGTAATACCTTTGCACGCTAAGCGCGGAACCATCTATGACCGAAACGGTAACGTGCTTGCCATGAGTGTTGACTGCAAGGACATCTACTGTAATCCGAAGGAAATTAAAGATCCTGCAGGAGTGGCGCAGGTACTTGCGGATAATCTCGGCGGGAAACCGGGGGATTATCTTGAAGCGCTCAAAAAAGACACTACGTTTTCCTATATTAAGCGCCAAGCCGATAAGACCGCCTCAGCTAAGGTAAAAGCGGCCTTGGAAGAAAAGAAGCTTACCGGCGTCTATTATGTCGACAATACCAAGCGTGTGTACCCCTATGGAAACGTAGGCGTCCAAATTCTTGGGTATGTTGGCAGCGACGGCAAGGGCATATCCGGCCTCGAATACTACTATGACAAGGAGCTTTCAGGGGAGGACGGCTCCATGATTATGGAGACGGGCTTGGGTGGCACACCCATCGCCGGCGGGTCTTCTCAGGTGACCGAAGCAAAAAACGGAAAAGATATCGTACTTTCGCTGGATATTAACCTGCAAGATGAGGCGGAAAAACAACTTACGCAGGCCGTAAAAGACAACGATGCCAAAGACGGCGGCTCGCTGCTTGCCATGAATCCCAAAAACGGCGAGATTTATGCGGCATGCTCCTATCCGCTTCCTGATTTTTCAGGCAAGACCGATCTCGATCCGGATTCACTCAACTTGAAATTGGTATCCAACTCGTATGAACCCGGCTCCGTGTTTAAGGTGGTAACCACTGCCATCGGAATGGAAAATACGCTTTTTGGACCTGATTCCACGTTTAACGTTCCTCTTACCATTGATGTAGGCGGCCATATTGTTGAGGATGACGATTGGCGCAGTGGCGCCATGGACATGACGGTTACCGAAATGATGCGCAGGTCTTCTAACGTTGGTATGGCGACGCTTGAAACACAGGTCATCGGCGATAAACGATTTGCTCAAGGTCTGGAGGATCTTGGAATTGGTCAGGCAACCGGCATTGATTTTCCCGGAGAAGCAGACGGCATTGTAAAACCGATTGATAAGTATGAGTCGTATACCGGCGGAAATATGTCATTTGGACAGGGCCTTGCCATTCCGTTTATCCAGGTTACACGTGTGTATGCTGCCGTAGCAAATGGCGGCAACCTCGTAACCCCTCACTTTGCTACCTCCATAGGAGGCAAAGATATTGACTGGCCCGTTAAGGAAGGCGTTCTTTCCAAGACAACCTGCGACGGCGAAAAAGAGATGCTCCGTACGGTCATCCGAGAGGGTACCGGTGTTCGTGCGCAGGTATCAGGGTATGATATTGCCGGTAAAACCGGTACTGGCCAGCAGGTAGACAAGAAGACAAGTGCATACGACAATTCCGGCCATTATGTATCGTCGCTTTGCGGCTTTGCCAACGCGGACGACCCTGATGTTTTGGTATACGCCGGTCTCAACGATACGCAGCAGTTGGCTTCACAGTCGGCCGCAGTGGTTTTCTCAACGTTTATGAAGTCAGCGGTGACGCAGCTGGAAATTCCACCTGCGAGCCAATAAGTGGGAGGTTGCATGATTTGTATGTCCGCGCACGACGTAGTTGAGTCTACGGGAGCGACGCTTTTGGTTGAGGGAAAACGTCCACTTGCCGGTGAGGTGGAGATCGATTCTCGCCGTGTGGGCGAAGGCTCGCTCTTTGTTGCATTTGCGGGCGAGAAGGTCGACGGAAACTCCTATATAGATGCCGCACTTGATGCGGGAGCCGCGGTAGTATGCGCAAGTGCAGAGCCGACTCAGGCCACCCTCGAACACGCCCGTCGTGTTGATGCCACGCTTCTGCGAGCCGAGGGAGATGACTGCGAAGAATTTCTTCTCCGCCTGGCCGGAGCCTGGAGAGCGCTCCATCAGGATTGGACGGTAGTGGCGGTTACCGGCTCCGTTGGCAAAACCACCACAAAAGATATGCTGAGAGCGGGCATTGCAACGCAGAGGCGCGTTCATGCCACCGCCGGTAACCACAACAATCTCATTGGGCTTCCCATGACGATCCTTTCGGCTCCCAAGGATGTTGAGGTCTTGGTCTGTGAATGCGGCATGAACCACAAAGGTGAGATTGCACGCCTGACACGTTGTTGTCGTCCCACGATCGCCGTCATTACCAATGTGGGCACAAGCCACATCGGTCTTCTCGGCAGTCGTGAAAACATCGCTTGCGCTAAGGCGGAGATTGTCGAGGGCATGGAGGCTCACGGCGACATACGTCCTACGCTTATTCTTGAGAGCGGAGGCGATTTTACGTCATTTGTGAGCGAGAAGTTCGCGCGCCCCAAAGGCATTGACGTGGTATGCGTGGGATCTCATGCAGGAGATATTCTGAGAGCCCAGGACGTTAGCGTGGGTGAAGAGAGTCTTCCGACCGCAACGTTTGTCACACAAGACGGCTGGAAAAAGACGGTAACGTTTTCGGTACCGGGTCGCGTTGCGGTTTCCGATGCACTTATGGCGCTTGAAGCCATTACCCTTTTGGGCTTGGATCGAGACATGGCTCTTGACGCCATCGCCACCATGCCGCCGACACGTATGCGCTTGTCGGTATTGCGTGCCGTTTGTGGTGCACGTATTATTGACGATTCGTATAACGCAAGCCCGAGCTCTATGGCGGCGGCTCTTGACGTGCTTTCCCGTATGCCAACGCGTGGCCGCCGCATTGCGATTCTTGGAGAGATCGGGGAGCTGGGTCAAGAAGAGAAGCGCCTGCATGGCTATGTAGGTGCCTATGTTGCCGCAAAGCCCATGGACTTGGTAGTTTTTGTGGGCAGAGATGCTGCTCGTGAGATGGCAGAGGCGGCCAAAACGATGGGTTTGTCAGAGGATGCAATCGAGCTGGTTGAAAGCGTAGAAGATGTGATGAAAATAATTCCGCCTATACTGAAAGATACGGATACGGTTTTGGTAAAAGCATCTCGTGCCGCCGGACTTGATGCGTTTGTAAGGGGAGTTGTTGCATAATGATTGGTAATCCAGCATATCCAACGTATCAGGTCTTTCTTTCCCTTGGCGTCTCGGCGATTATCACGCTTATCGGTATGCCGTTCTTTATACGAATGATGAAGAAGGAAGGCGTCGGCCAGCAGATCCGTGCCGACGGACCACAACAGCACCTCAAAAAGCAGGGTACCCCCACCATGGGCGGTACCGTTATGCTTCTTTCGGTCATCCTTACCTGCGTTCTTTGTGCAACGTGGAGTACCGATCTTATTTTGGCCGTGGCTGCCATGTTGTTTACCGGATCGTTGGGTCTGCTTGATGACATTGAATCGGTGGCACACCGCCGATCCCTTGGCCTCACGCCCGCCCAGAAGATGCTGGGGCTCATCACCATCTCCGTCGGCTTTTGTCTTTTAGCGGTCAACGTGCTTGGTATCTCACCGGTGATTTCGTTTCCCGGTGGTTTTGGTATTGATTTGGGGGTCCTCTCTACCGTCGTTCCGCTTGGAGAAGGCACGCTTCGCATCCCGTGGCTCTATATATTCTTCGTCTTTTTGCTTATGGCAGGACTTTCCAATGCGGTCAACCTTACCGACGGGCTTGACGGTCTTGCAGGAGGCTGCACCATGGTGGTCATGCTGGTTATGGCAGCCGTGGCGTTTCGATATGGCGAGATAAACTTAGCCGTTTTTGCCGCCGCCATTGCAGGAGCGTGTATCGGTTTTTTGTGGTTCAACAGCTATCCGGCGTCCATTTTTATGGGAGACACCGGATCTCTTGCATGGGGAGCAGCGCTGGCCGCACTTGCCGTTCTTACAAAAACCGAGGTAACTTCTTTGGTCATGGGAGGTCTCTTTATTATTGAGGCGCTTTCCGTCATCATCCAGGTGGTAAGTTTTAAGCTTACCGGTAAGCGTGTCTTTTTGATGGCTCCTTTGCATCATCATTTTGAGAAGCTCGGTTGGAACGAGACAAAGGTTGTCATTCGGTTTTGGATTGTTTCCGGTGCGTTTGCCGCCCTTGGTTTTGCTCTTTATTTTCAGCTCGGATAAATTTGCTGGGGGAGGCATATCTCATGGAGCCACAGGTATCTAAAACACTTGGAGATGTTTGTGTTCTCGGGTTTGGACAGACCGCTCTGTCCGTCTGCACCTATCTGATGGCGCAAGATTCTTCTCGTGTGCACTCCGTTGTACTTTTTGGCGGTGCTCAAACCCACGAAGGCGAGAAGTGCGCCGAGTTTGAGGCGCTTGGAGTGCGTGTTGTTACGGGTACCGATGAGGTGTGCGGTGCGTATTCGCTTTGTATAGCCTCGCCTGGTGTTTCCGATACCTCAGCACTCTTTTTGTCTGCCGCGGCACATTCGCAAGAGATTATCGGTGAGCCTGAGTTTGCGTTTCGGGAAAGTCCGGAAAAATGGATTGCAATTACGGGAACCAACGGTAAGACCACCACAACTACCTTAGTGACAAAAATCTTGCAGACTGCAGGGCAAAAGGCCATTTCGGTGGGAAATATTGGCCGCACCATTACCGATGAACTTTCGAGCCGTACGCCCGATGAGTGGTTTGTTGCGGAACTCTCAAGTTTTCAGCTGGCTACCATTGCCCGCCTGCATCCCAAAACAGCCGCACTTTTGAATATCACCCCCGACCATCTTGAGTGGCACGGTACTCTTGCGGCGTATGCGGCGGCAAAAGAGAGAATTTTTGAGAACTTTGATGTCCATGATTTGGCGGTTGTATCAGATCTTGATGAGTATTGCCGTGCATGCGCCCAACGCCTGGAAGCTCGGCACATACGCGTATGCCATCTCAACACGGAAGATCCAAAGACAGAACACGCTGCATTTATACGTGACGGTGTGCTTGTGATCAGGCGCGCGGGCAAGGAGACGGAGCTTATACGTGCAGCTGACCTAAAGATTCACGGGCTGCACAACGCTTTGAATGCGCTTGCCGCATCTGCTTTGGCTCTTGAGGCAGGCATCGATCCCGTTTCCGTGCGCCACGCGCTTCTCGACTTTGAGGCGCTTGAGCATAGAATTGAGCCGGTCAGGGAAGTTTCAGGCGTACTGTACGTCAACGATTCAAAAGCGACAAACACCGATGCGGTTGAGAAGTCGCTTACCGCCTTTCCCACGCGAGGCGTGGTGCTTCTTTTGGGAGGTCACGATAAGGGAACAGACCTTGGCTCACTTGCAGCGGCGGTGAATCGGAGCTGTAAAACGGCAATATGTTACGGAGCCGCTGGTCCACGGATTGCCGAGGCGCTTGAGGCAGAAAAGACGAAACAACATTCCGATCTTCATGTCGTGAGTGCCCCTCACATGAAAGAAGCTTTTGAGGCGGCGACAAAAAGAGCGGTGGCAGGAGACGTCGTCCTGCTTTCTCCGGCATGCTCTTCGTTCGATGAGTTTTCCAATATGGCAGAGCGTGGCCGGACGTTTAAGCACTATGTGAGCGAGCTTGCAGCACAAGAAGGTGTTTTTTGATGGTTAGAACCCGTCGGAGCCGGTCGCAGTCGGCCAAACAAGAGCGCACGTTGTTTGGCGTGCCGGAACGTTTCATGAAACCCCGTATTGTTTTGTTGGTGGTCGTAACGCTGCTGGTTCTCTTTGGTCTTTTGATGATTTATTCGGCATCATCGGTTACCGCCATGACCAATCCCGATATGGGTAACAATCCCTTCTATTTTGTGACCAAGCAGGGAATCATTGCGCTTGTAGGTACGGTTCTTGCAGTAGGTCTTGCGGTACTTGATTATCGTAAGCTCTGCAGGGCATGGCCTGTTTTGTTTGGTGTCACGGTAGCGATCTTGGCCTTGGTGCTTATGCCGTTTGCGGGCACCGATGCACTTGGAGCTACACGTTGGATTGCCATTGGAGGCTTTACCATTCAGCCTTCTGAGTTCGCAAAGATTTCCATCATTATGATGGTTGCATTTTTGATTCAACAATACCTGGTTGATGGCACTATCGATCAGCGGCGCTTTATCATTACTTGTGCAGCTGTTGTAGTACTTCCTCTTCTGCTCATTTTGCGCCAGCCCGATAAAGGAACCACGCTCATCATCGTTACCTCCATTATTGTCATGGCGTTTCTCGCCGGTTTTGATATGCGTCTCGTCATGATGCTCGGCGCTGCAGGTGCCGTGGTACTGCTTTTCTTGGCTACCCGAGACGAATACTCCCGCGCGCGCTTTTTGATTGGACTCAATCCATGGGCCGACTATAACAATACGGGATATCAGCTGGCTCAGGCTCAATATGCCTTTGGTACCGGCGGTTTATTTGGCGTGGGAATCGGGTTTTCAAAACAAAAGTACTCGTATCTTCCCATGGCTCACAACGATTTCATATTTGCGGTTATAGGCGAGGAGACCGGCTATATCGGCATTCTGTGTTTGTTTGCGGCCTTTGCATTGCTTGCGTGGGCAGGCTATCAAATTGCCAAATATGCGCCAGACCTTACCGGACGACTTATTGCAGCAGGTTTTACCTCGATGTTCATCTTTCAGGCGCTGCTCAATGTGGGTGGCGTCGTGGGCGTGCTGCCGCTTTCCGGTAAGCCGCTGCCCTTTATTTCCTACGGAGGCTCAACTTTGCTCTCAAGTTTGATAACCGTGGGCGTTCTTATGTCTATTTCGAGAAGATCGGCTCTGCCTCAAACCGAGCACGATTCGCGTCGCCGCTCGTGGCGTTTTGCCGATGAAGAGGACTCAGAGCTTCCCGAGGATTTTATGGAAGCATACGAGACACCTTCTCTCACAACGATAGGTACCCCTCGTTCAAAACCGGCAACGTTGGGCTCATCATTTACGATGGTTGACGGAGGAAATACGGGGAGAAGCCCGTCACGCTCTTCTCGAGAACGTATCGATCTTGGACCAAGCGCAACCGATCGTCTCCGTGGTTCTTTAGAGAGCAGGGGTAGTCTCGGTAAAGGAAGGGATTTTCGTGGCTAATTCACATGCACCGCTTGAGATAGCAATCGCCGCAGGCGGCACGGCAGGTCATATCAACCCAGCGCTTGCACTGGCAGAAGAGCTGCGCGAGCGCGGACATCATGTGCGCTTTTTTGGTCAACCCAACAAACTGGAGGGAACCTTGGTGCCCGAAGCGGGCTTTGAGCTGGTACCCATCCATGTTTCGGGTTTTAATCGGCGCAAGCCTTGGACGCTTATATCGGCAGGCATTCAAATGGAGAAGGCAAAGACCGGACTGCAGCGTCTTTTTGCACAAGAGGGTGCCCCTGATGTGGCGGTAGGTTTTGGCGCATACGTTGAGTTACCCCTTATGCGCTGGTGTGCCGCCCATAAGGTGCCTTATGTACTGCATGAGCAAAACTCGGTTACCGGTTTGGCAAACCGAGTTTCGGCACGAGGGGCCACACGTGTGTGCGTGGCATTTCCCCAGGCAAAATCCGCGTTTTTAGAGCACGTATCAGACCCCGATCGTATTGTGATAACCGGAAATCCGGTACGCCGCTCGGTACTCAACGCTCAGCGCGGACCGTCTCGTCATGCCTTGGGGGTACATGACGACGAGGTATTTCTCCTTATCTTTGGAGGAAGTCTTGGTGCTCGGAGCTTGAACAATGCCGTTATCGGCCTGAAAGAGCAGCTTTTATCGTGCCCGGGCGTGCGTATTTTGCAATCGTGCGGGGCGGAGCTCTATGACGAGGTGGTAGACGCGCTGAAGCTGTCGGAGGAGGAGAAGTACCGTTGGGAAGTGCGGCCCTATATCTCAAATATGGGAGAAGCGCTTGCGGCAGCGGATTGTATCGTTTCTCGCTCCGGAGCTTCTTCGGTTGCTGAGATCGCAGCACGCGCCCTCCCAAGCATACTGGTACCATTTCCCCTGGCCACAGCAGACCATCAGACAACGAATGCACACCTGCTCTCCGATGTGGGGGCTGCCGTGTTGGTTCCCGATGATGAAGTAGCAACCGAGTCCTTCTCGACACCACTGTTGAAGATGGTGGAGGATGCCGATATGCGCTTTAAGATGCACAATGCGGCGCAAGGGCTTGACCAGGGACGCTCGGCACAGCTTTTGGCAGATCAAGTAGAACTTTCTGCACAAGCCCGCTCAGTGTAAGCTATTCGGGTAAAGTTATATATCTCAGAGGGTTTATCAGAGGAGCTTAGGTATGGCCAATCAAGACAGTCTTACAGTTACGCGTGCCCATTTCATCGGTATTGGGGGTGCCGGCATGAGCGGCATTGCGCTTGTGCTTCATGAGCGGGGCTGTACCGTAACGGGCTCCGATCTGAAGAGCTCGCGCTATGTGCGAGAGCTGGAAGAAGCCGGAATACATGTCCATATCGGCCACGTCGCGGCCACCATCGATGAGGTGCGGCCGGATGTGGTGGTAACGTCGTCGGCTATCCCCGAGACAAATCCCGAAGTTATTCGGGCAAGAGAGCTCGGTCTTCCTATTTGGCCACGGGCAAAGATGCTCTCGTATCTCTCTCGCGGCCGTAAGACGATTGCGGTAGCGGGTACGCATGGCAAGACCACCACTTCGTCCATGATTGCAACCATGCTGGATAAGATGGATCTTGATCCGTCATTTCTTATCGGCGGCGTTGTTGAGGGTTATGACACAAACGGCCGCAACGGCTCAGGTGATTACTTTGTATGTGAGGCGGATGAGTCCGACGGCTCGTTTATGTACCTTACTCCCAATGTGATCGTTATCACCAATATCGAAGCGGACCACTTGGATCACTATGGAACGCTTGAAAATATCGAGAAGACCTTCTGTGATTTTATGCGTTTGCTTGATCCCAGTGAGACGGTAATCATTAACGGCGATAATCCTCATTGGGTTGAGCTTGCTCGTTCTACGGGCCGCAAGGTCGTATCGTATGGATTCAGTGAGACGTGCGATTACGTGTGCCGCGCACGTATGCGTACGCAAGGAATTGAAAATCCGCTTTCCGTTACGGCACCTTCGGGTGCCTGTATCGATGTTGTGCTGCCCGCAAGTCCCGGTACGCACAATATTGCAAATGCGTGTGCCGCCCTTGCAACCGCTGATATTTTGGGATATGACCTGAGCGAGGCAGCACGTGCTCTTTCTCAGTTTAAGGGTGCCCGCCGCCGCTTTACCCATGTGGGGGATATCTGTGGCATTACGGTAGTTGATGACTATGGGCATCACCCAACCGAGATCAAAGCAACCCTTTCAGCGGCACTACCCTTAGGGTTTAAGCGTGTCATCTGCGTGTTTCAGCCTCATCGCTATAGCAGGACAAAAGATCTTGCCGACTTATTTGCCCATGCGTTTGATGGCGTTGATACGCTTCTTGTGATGGATGTGTTTTCTGCAGGAGAACTTCCCATCCCGGGTATTTCGGGAAAAACGGTTTCGAGCCGTGTGAAGGATGCGGGCAAGGTGTCTGACGTGCGCTATATTCCTTCTCGCCATAAGCTGGTAGACACACTGTGTGAGCTTTGCCGTCCCGGTGATTTGGTTATTACACAAGGTGCGGGCGACGTTACCCAGATTGGCCCGGCGTTCATTAAAGCGCTCTCCGAGCAAACCGATCACTGCTAAACTTGCGCAGGGCACCAATGGCACAAAATACTGACAGACGGCGTGGTACTCCACGTAAGGCAAAGAGTGTTCCTAAGGTTTCTCAAGCTCCGGTTCAAGACACGGCCCGAGCGTCTCAGAGGAAACCTCGTACTCGCTCTCAAGCGTCCAAAAAGACTTCGGGCACTTCTGTACAGGGCGCTTCTGCATACAGAAGTCCTTCGGAGGCCCGCGCAGAACGCCTGCGCCGTGCAAACCATGGCACGGTGGACGTGAAAAAGACAATACGCAGGGTGTGTATAGGTCTTGTTGCGTTTATGGTGGTCGGCTTGGTGGCATTTTTTGTATTGAAGAATTCGTCCGTGTTTGCCATCACCAACATTACCGTTGATCCCACCGATCACATTACCAACGAAGACATTCAAAAGCTGGTGGCCGTTCCCGAAGGCACGACGCTTCTTAATATGGACGAGAAGCAGATAACGGAAAACCTCAAAGAGGACCCTTGGGTTGCTACGGTTTCTTTTGAGAGGCAATTCCCCAATACCTTGCACATTACCATTACAGAGCATAAGGTTGCCGCTCTTGTGGTCCCGTCCGCCGGCTCTTCCGCTTGGTATTTGAGCGATGAGGGAACGTGGCTTCAAAAGGTGGATCTGTCGGTTGGGGAGAATAGCTCGCTGAGTGCCGCCGCACTTGCACAAGCCGAGAAGGACGGCGTTCTTCTCGTCTCAGACGTACCGGCAACGGTAAATCCTGTTGCAGGAGCATCGACAACCGATGAGGTTATCAAGGCGGTTCTGACGTATCAGTCAACCTTTACTTCAGAGTTAACGTCGCAGATCGTCAGTTATTCCGCGGCCAGTTCGGACAGCATCAATATCACGCTTACGAATGGCATTCAGGTGGCACTTGGCTCTCCGACACAAATTGAAGATAAAGAGAAGGTTATCCTACGCATGATTGAGCAGTATGCCGGTGAGATGACATATCTCAATGTACGGGTTCCCTCAAGTCCCACGTATAGACGTGTTGCCGGCGGAAATACCCAAAACGGAACCGGCATTTCAACGACGAGTACATCAACCAATCAAAGCGAATCGGCAAGTCGGGAAGAGCAGGGAGAAAAAACCTCTCAGACTGAGGAAGAAACCTCTCAAACCAAAAAGACAGAGGCTGAGCAGCAGAGTTCTTCCCAATAAGCGATGCGGATAAGGCATGCAAATACACCGCATCTACCAGCTGTCTTCATAATTTCTCCATAATTGTTGACGAAACCCTCAAGGTATGCAAATATACCCCGCTTTGCATGAAGCGTAAGCCTTAACTTGAGGTTAAGGGTTGTTACCTGCGGTTCCTGCGAGCGCATAAGACAGGCAGTAAAAGCGCAGACGCGCTCAAGACCGAAGGGACAAGACACATGCCACGAGGAGGAAAGATGGTTAAGGATACTGACACCCTTAATAACTACCTTGCAGTAATCAAAGTTGTAGGTGTAGGCGGCGGCGGCACGAATGCCGTTAACCGCATGATCGAAGAAGGCATTCGCGGCGTTGAGTTTGTCGCTGTCAATACTGACGCACAAGCCCTTGCTATTTCCGATGCCGATATTAAGGTTCATATTGGTACCGATATCACCAAGGGTCTTGGTGCCGGCGCTAACCCCGAGGTTGGTAAAGAGTCTGCGGAGGATTCTCGTGATGAGATTAAGGCAGCACTTGCCGGCGCCGATATGGTCTTCATTACGGCAGGCGAGGGCGGCGGTACCGGTACCGGTGCTGCTCCGGTTGTAGCCGACATTGCAAAAAATGATGTCGGAGCTCTTACGGTTGGTGTTGTGACCAAGCCATTCACCTTTGAGGGACGTCGTCGCTACGCATCGGCTTCCGAGGGTATAAAAAATCTTGCCGAGAACGTTGATACGCTCATTGTGATTCCAAATGATCGTTTGCTCGATCTTTCCGAAAAGAAGACCACCATGCTTGAGGCCTTCCGTATGGCAGACGACGTGCTTTGCCAGGGAACTCAGGGCATCACCGATTTGATTACGGTACCAGGTCTTATCAACCTTGACTTTGCAGACGTGTGCACCATTATGAAGGGCGCGGGTACTGCAATGATGGGTATCGGTATTGCCTCCGGTGACAATCGTGCGGCCGACGCCGCAACCGAGGCTATCTCAAGCCGTCTTCTTGAGAGCTCCATTGACGGTGCCACCCGCGTACTTCTCTCGGTTGCCGGCAACAAAGACTTGGGTATTCAGGAGATTAACGATGCCGCCGATCTTGTTGCCAAAAACGTTGACCCCGAAGCAAATATCATCTTCGGTACCGTTGTTGACGAATCCTTGGGCGATCAGGTTCGCGTTACGGTTATCGCAACGGGCTTTAATGACAATAACGTCCAGCAGGCAAACCTTCCGTCTGCACATACCATTGCCGCCTCACGCCCCGCACCACGCAAGGCGTCTCGTCCAAGCACGCCAAGCGCCCGTCCGACGCAGGCTCCCGCCCCGACTCCGGCTCCGGCACCGCGTCCTGCCGCAATGACAAACGATAAGGAATTTGATATTCCTGATTTCTTGAAGCGTAGTCGAATCTAATATGGCTGCGCTGGTACAACAGCGAAAAAGCGGCGTGACTCTGATTACGGATACGACGTGTCCGTACGGAGTCACGCTCGCGTTTACCGAAAGAGGCGGGGGAGTTTCTTGTGGTGAGTTCTCTTCGCTCAATCTCGGGAGCGCGTGCGGTGATGCGGCGGACGCAGTTCGGCGCAACAGGCTGCGGGCACTTGAGGCTCTTGGAGCAGAACAATACGCCGATAATTTGGTGTGCCCTCATCAAGTTCATGGCGATAAGATCCTTGTAGTTCACAGTGCTCATAAAGATGAGGTGACAGCCGTACATACGGAGGCTGCTCAAGGCGCAGATGCAATCGTTTGCCTTGCAAAGACGGTTCCCGTGATGCTCTGCTTCGCTGATTGCGTACCGGTTATCTTGGCAGCTCCGGGAGGGTTTGCCATTGCGCACTCGGGATGGCGCGGAACGATAGCGCACATTGCCGCCAAAACGGCACGCCTTCTGGTGGAACAAACGGGTGATCGTCCGGAAGAACTTCTCGCCTATGTCGGTCCTCATATTGGCGCTCCTGATTATGAAGTGTCCCAGGAGCTCATTGATCGGTTTGTGGACGAGTTTGGTTCAGAGGTTGCACCCTCCGATTTAGGCGGTCGCCATCTTGATCTTGGGTATGCGGTGCGCATGGCTCTTGCGGAGGCCGGAATTTTGCCCGAACATGTTTTTGAAGTCAGCGAGTCTACGGCAACTCATACGGATCGCTTTTTTTCGTATAGAGCAGAACATGGCCACTGCGGACGTCACGGTGCACTTGCAGTGAGGTTGGGGAATTAACATGGATTACGTATCTTTTCTTACCCAACGGCGCTCGGAGATTCTTGGGCTTGTGTCTGAGGCCGCCAAGCGCTCTGGGCGCAATGCGTCAGAAATTGAGCTCATTGCGGTGTCAAAGACCGTTGAGCCTGAAGCAGTACACGATGCGTACCAGGCAGGATATCGTACTTTTGGGGAAAACCGTCCACAGGAACTCGGAAGAAAGATTGAGGCTCTAAAGACGTGGCCCGATATGGCCGATGTTCGTTTTGACATGATTGGCAACCTCCAGACCAACAAGATCAATCACGTCATCGGTAAGGCTCGACTCATTCATTCAATCTCTTCCGAGCATCTGGCACGTGCGGTGTCCATGCGTGCTGAGGCAAAGGATTGTATCTGCCAGGTATTGCTTGAAATTAACGTGTCCGGTGAGGAGTCTAAGTCAGGCTTTTCTCCTCAGGAAGTGCAGAGGGCAGCAGACAATCTCATGAGTCTCTCGGGTATTTCCATCTGCGGTCTTATGACTATGGCGCCGCAAGGTGATGCGTATAGGGCGAGAAAAACTTTTGCCGGCCTCAGAGAGCTTCAAGGCACTCTTTCAAAACAAATGGGGCTGCCTCTGTCGGTACTTTCCTGCGGTATGAGTGACGATTTTCCGTTGGCCGTTCGGGAAGGCTCAACAATGGTTCGTTTGGGCCGGTTAGTATTTAGTCCCGAGTATGCGGTATCGAGCGTTTTACAATAGGATTGTTCAATTGCGTTTATTTGCAACGAGCGAAAGGTGTGGATATGGGATTTCTTGATACATTGCGTGAACGCTTTGGCGGCGCTCAAGATGATGAGTATTATGACGATGAGTACTATGAAGACGATGAGTACGGTGAGGGAAACGCGGGCCAACCTCATGTAAGGGAGACGGGCTCTTCCAACCGCTTACTCGGCAATCCTTCTCGCCCTGAAGCAGAGAGCGTATCGGTGTATACGCGCTCCGGCCGTCCTGTTTCGGCAACTCCAGCCGCCTCCTATGAGCAGCAGCGCTCTCAATCCCGCGCACAGGCATCTGCTGCCGCGCCGATGCAGACCTCAAATACCCTGAATTTCCAGCAGGCTTCTCGTGTACGATCCGGACAGCTTCCGCCTTATGTGTTGCGTCCGGTATCGTATGAAGACGTCCAGTCTGTGGTTCGCCGTGTCCGCACCGGGCAGCCCGTGGTTCTTGTCTTGAAGAATACAAATACCGAAGTGGCTAAGAGAATTCTTGATTTTAGCTTTGGATTCTCGTATGGCATCGAGGGCTCCGTGGAAGAAATCGGAGAGCGTGTGTTTGTGGTTCTTCCGCAAGGCGCACAATTATCTCAAGCTGATTTGGATAAATTAGCCGCAGATGGGGATATTACAAAGTAATTTTGACGACAGAGGATTATACGGAGGTATTGCGTGTTTGGCCCACGGCTTATATCACTTATCGTGCGCCTCATAGAGGTCTATGAGTTTTTGATTGCTGCTTGGTGTCTGTTGTCTTGGATTCCATCAAGTAGCCGTCAGCTTATGTCTGTCCGTGAGGCACTTGGTACGCTTGTTGAGCCGTACCTCTCACTATTTAGACGCCTCATTCCGGCGTTTTCAGGTATGGATTTTTCGCCGATTGTTGCGTTAATTGTGTTGCAACTGGTCGAACGTCTTATTTGGAATATACTTGTGTAAGTACCTCGTATGAGTTGTACGAGGAAGAAGTTTGTAAACTGCGGTATTGCGATACTACGCACAACGAAAGGGAACAAGAATGGCAATCACACCAGCAGACATCGAAAAACAGTCCTTCTCTCCCTCAGAGCTTGGATACAACCCGGAAGAGGTAGATTCCTTCTTGGAGCAGGTTTCTTCCGAGATTGACGCAATGCTTCAGAAAATTGCTGACCTTAAAGGCCGTCTCACAAACACTGAACAGCAGCTTGCGGTAGCTCAAGATCAGATAGCACACTTTGAGGAGAATTCAGAGAAAACAGCGGCAGATAAGACAAATGCAGCCGTGGCAGCTTCCGAGCACCAAATCTCCCAGGTGCTTCTCGTTGCTCAGGCTTCTGCGGATAAGCTCGTTGCTGATGCCAAAGATAATGCAGAGCGTATTCGTAACGAAGCCGATCAAAAGGCACGTGAAGTTATTCGTCAGGCCCTTGCCGAGAAGCAAAATGAGCTTGATGAGATTGATCGCCTGAAGCAGTCCCGTGAAGATTTCCGCGCCGAGTACCGCAAGCTCTTGCAGCACTTCATGGATGATGCGGACTCCGTCTTCCCGCAGGGTGTACTCAACAGCGGCAATCCACAGGACGCTCACCTTGGAGCGTCTCCGGCTTCTTCAGCTCCTGCACAAAAACCCTCTGCGCCTGCGGCGAATGATTTTAGCGACCTTGACTAGTACGGTTGACTTGGTACTGACCAGTACGGTTGACTTGGCATTGGCATAGCGCAGACATGCTCTGTGCCGGATACCTTAGGCATTACAACGGCATCGGATACTTCCGGTGCCGTTTTTTGTTTTTAGCTCCTCATTGGTCCGGCAACTCCATTTTAGGTATCAAGTAAGCGCTTTTTGGATGTACCCTGATAACGCAGGGGAACCTTGGCATCACGTGGAAGATCTCGGCAGGAAAGCTCAGTGAGGCCTTCCCAAAATCGTTTGGGCATCCAATGCGCGCGCAGATCATATCCTCGCTGCGAGGCATCTCTGCCCGGCAGCTCAACTCCTCTATAAAACTCTTTCCACAACGCTCTGACATAGGGTTCATCGGCGGCAAGGTCCTTGCGGGAGATGAGGATATCAAGATTGCTCTTGTCGGGCTTCATAATGCCAAAGTTTTTCATCTCCGGAGCATGGAAGGCAACAATACCATGTACGGGATCCACAATGAAAAACCGCTCATTTCCCAAGCGCCGGACAAAGTAGCCGGAAGCCAATGGCAAGACGTTTGCATGAGGTTTGAAGACAGCCATGAAGGAATTGTCAGACATGCGAGAAAACCGTACGAATTGCCGCATATGTTCACACTCAGTGGCAACTTGGCGCGAAAGCGCATTGAGGGCATGGGTGGTGTCATCGACAAAGTGTTCTATCAGTCGATCTTTTCGAGAAAAGCCATCCTTCATAAAGCGGTACACAATGTCAGGCATATCAGGGTCATCCGAGGCACATGCCAGAACAATGCGCCGTATTGCTTCTCTTCCTTGCTGCCTTTCAAATCCCGTGAGAACTCTTTGCGCAAGAGTGACGGTACTTTCTTTGGCAGGATCAAGGCTGGGTATGCAAGTTTCTCCCAGGCGTCCTTGGTACGCATCGCTTCTTACAAGGCGAAGCTCAGAAGTTGATACATGCGCAAGGTATATGAGGCCAACGGACGCAACGACACCTTCTAAACTTGGGTTACAGACAAGAGCCACACCGTGGGAAGAAGAGCAGCAAAGCTCTTTGAGTTGCTCGATGGCGGGGATCTGTGATGGTTCAAAAGAGCTTGGGTTGTGTGCACTCGATGGCCTTCCGCGTTTTGTTATAAGAGCTCTTTTTTGCATCATCGACCACCAATTTTCTTATAAGCTCAGCGTCAAGGGGAGAATGGGGATCTCGTTTTCCCCGACAGCAAATAAAGTGTCTGGCTCGTTTGAGGGTAACGTTCATTTGCTTGAGGTCATCAAAGGTAAGACAGCGATTTCTCCGGGCCGCAATGATTCTTCTTGCACCTACCGGTCCTATTCCCGGAATGCGAAGAAGAAGTTCAAGTGGGGCATCCATAATCTCAACGGGAAATTTGTGGATGTGGGCGAGTGCCCATGCAAGCTTAGGGTCAACCTCAAGATCGAGCCACGGGGCTTCCGGAGAAACAAGCTCATCGGGGGTAAATGCATAATAGCGCATCAGCCAGTCGGCTTGATAGAGCCTGTGTTCACGTCTTAAGGGTACGGGCGTATCTGTTTCCGGTAAATGCACATCTTCAATCATGGGTATGTATGCCGAGAAAAAAATACGTTTCATATCGTAGTGAGCATACAGTGCCTGAGAAAGGCGGAGAATTTGGTTGTCACTTTCCGGCGTTGCACCGATGATAAGCTGTGTTGACTGACCGGCAGGCGAGAAGGACCTCTTGCTTGCAGAGACGGAAGCGTGAGGGCGGAGCGTATAGGCGGCACCATTGCTTGAGAGGCGGAGTCCTTCTGAAGCGGCACGATTTTTGGTCGTATATGCAAGGGATCTGCCAGGGCTACTGCTTTGTGCGGCAATCTGTTGGCTGTCCTGTGAGCTCGTCAATTTTTTGCGCTTTTGTGAAAAGCCCAGAAGGAAATTCTCTTCGGCGCACCGTTTCTGGTAAATGAGCTTCATAGGCTCCATGACCGATTGGGTATTCTTGTTGGGACAAAGAAGCTTGAGGGATTGAGAACTGGGAAGTTCAAGGTTTACGGAAAGTCTATCGGCAAGGCGTCCAATGGCATCGATAAGCTCAGGGGATGTTCCCGGGATAATTTTGGCGTGTATATATCCGCGAAAGCGAAGCTTACTGCGTAAGATACGCAAGCACTCAATCATCAGCTCGGTGGTATGGTCCGGTGTACCGAGAACGCCGGACGAGAGAAAAAGTCCTTCGATAAAGTTACGTTTATAAAAGTCCACGGTGAGATCGGCAAGCTCTTGCGGCGTGAAAGTTGCCCGTCGGCACGAGGCGGAACACCTGTTTACGCAATAGGCGCAATCATAGACGCACGCATTGGATAGAAGCACTTTGAGTAAGGTGATACAACGCCCATCCGGCGCAAAGGAATGACAACAGCCGGCAGCAGATGCCATGCCCAAGCTTCCTTTTTGCGCATTTCGGTTCACGCCGGAGGAGGTACAGGCAGCATCATATTTCGCGGCATCTGCGAGTATGGAAAGCTTGTCAAGAGTATCCACGGACGGCCTTTCTCGCGAGAACGAACATAAGTTCTATATATAGTGTAACGCTTTTTTGCGAGAGGCAGGAGAAAAACAGAACAAATTTTCTGTTTTTATTGTCTGTGTAAGAACGTGTGGATCTTAGAGAAGATTCTGAGAATGAGATTTGAGTGTTCTGTGTTTATACTGATAAATACAACGTTTGACGCGTGCCCGTAGTGCTGATGACTTCATGAACACATCAGGTGGGAAGGAGCCCTGAAGATGCCACCATATAACCAGGGGACAGATACACAGGCTCAAAGAGCATCTCACATGTTGCAAAAGCTACTTCCCGAATATGCGGTATGTGCCCTTGAAATACTTGAGCGCGCAGGCTTTGAGGCTTGGATTGTAGGTGGCTGGGTTCGTGATGCATTGCTTGGGTCGGCTACGCATGATATTGATATCACCACTTCAGCACACTGGGAACAAACCGCAGAGACGTATCGGGCAGCGGGATATGTCGTGCATGAAACCGGTACCAAGCACGGTACCGTTACCGTTGTTGTCAGTGGACACCCGCTTGAAATAACAACCTATCGTACCGAAGGCACCTATTCGGATCACCGTCACCCGGATGAGGTGTGCTTTGTTGACAGTATCGACAAGGACCTCGCTCGTCGTGATTTTACGGTGAACGCCATGGCATTTCATCCACGGCGCGGATTGTTGGATCCCTACCATGGCCGACATGATCTTCAACAAAGGTGTATCCGTGCCGTAGGAGATGCACAAAGTCGCTTTGAAGAAGATGCCCTGCGCGTACTCAGAGCCATTCGCTTTGCATGCAAACTGGGATTTTCGATTGAGAAAAAAACAGCGGACGCATTGTCTGCCTCGGCATCTCGTCTGGCTTTTGTGGCACAGGAGCGTATTGGAAACGAAATGTGCGCCATTATGGATGCGGGAGTCATGGCACGAGCGCTTCGTATTGGTTTTGCCGGGGTTGCCGCTGCTGTTCCGGAGCTTACCGCCATGGAAGGATTTGATCAGCAGAGCCCATATCATGCATACGACGTTTGTGAGCATACCGCACGGGTATGCGCGGGAGTAGAGGCTTTCAGTGCGGGCAGAGCTTCATGTGCGCTTCGTTGGGCGGCGCTTCTCCATGACGTTGCCAAACCAAAAACCTTTTCCGAAGATGTTTCCCATCGTGGTCATTTCTTTGGGCATCCGGAGGTAAGTGCGCAGATGGCACAAACCATTCTTGAGTCGATGGCAATTCCTCAGTCGGTGGTGCGCCAAGCAATACAGCTCATTCGCTGGCACGATCTTGAGATTGACAAAAACATTCCGTCTATCCGCCGTTTTATTGCCACTCTCGATAAGGGCTGGGTAGGTGGCGGAGCGCTTCTCGCTACTCAGATTATTGAGCTGAAACAGGCAGATGCTCTTGCAAAAGCGCCGGCGTGTAGAGAGTACGCTCTTGAGCTTGATGATATTTCTCGCATGGTACAACAGGAGATACAAAAAGGAGTTGCACAAAACCCTCAAGATCTCGCGGTCTCAGGGACTGATATCATGCAGCTGCTTCATATAGGGCCCGGGCCAAGCGTGGGGATGTACCTCAGGCAGCTTTTTGAAGCATATCTTGCCGGAGAAGTGGACAATACGCGAGAAGATCTTCTCGCCCTTTTGATATAGGCACAAGCGGACACAAGCAATACTTTTTGCTACAGGCCGGAGCCGAGGCGATTGAGCTGAAGCCGGGGCGCTTGATTACATGATTTTTGTTGATTCAAGTTTTTGGGCAATCCATTCGTTTACACGAACCAGAGGCTTTCTCAGAACAAGGCCTAAGAGGAGGGCACCGGCGAGGTAGGTTCCCTGAATGGCTACCTCTGAAATCCAGACGTTTCCGTAATAGCCTGCAATGGTTTCATGCATTGCATTGATGGTGTGTACAAACGGCAAGAGGGCGTTAACGTTTTGAAAGCTTTGAGGAAGCATCTGTATGGGGAAGGTTCCACCGGAGCCTGCCACTTGGATGACCAGCAAGAAAACGGCGACGGCCTTGCCTACGTCTCCAAAGGCATAGGTAAGCGCATACATGATATTGACATAAACAAATGATGCTATCCATAACGTCAGCATAAACCGCACCGGGTCGATGCATTGTATTCCCAGGTAGTAGAGGTCTCCCAAGCCCACCAAGGTTGCTTGGAGGAACCCGAAGATGCTGAAGACTAAAAGACGACTTACATAGCTATGACGTGGTTTTGCCCCGATTGATTCGGAAAACGACTGGTCGGTGCCGGTTAAGAGCATTGCCACAAGAATAATCGCACCCACCCAAAGTGAGAGTGTGGTGTAAAAGCCGGCCATTGCCGAGCCGTTATTGGCAACGGGATAGACGGCAGTACGCTCAAGCTGTGTGGGAGATGAGATAAATGAGGCAAGATCGGTACTGTTTGCGCTTAAGATGCGTCGCACGGCAACAAGGTCGCCCCCGGCAAGTGCCTGGGAAAGTGAAGTATGGATGGTGTCAAGGCTGTCGGCAAGCGAATCGATTCTCTTTTGAGCCGTGGCGAGATCTTCTTTGATGGAGTCCAAGCTTTTGTTCGTAGAAGAAGATACATCTTTGAGCTGGGATATTGTCTCATTTATTGAGGCTGAGATAGCTGAGGTATCAGATGTTGCTCCATCAAGGGCAGTTGAGAGCGAGTCAAGCTGGTCATTAAGGGTACTCTTGAGCTCGCTTTGAGTGCTTATAACGTCTTTTTTTGCCTGTGCAACCAAGGATTTAATCTCTGCTCTGTCGGACTCAGAGACAGAGATGCCCTTATCGATTGCATCGGCTGTGGATGAAAGGCGCTCTTGTAAAGATCGCTGCGTGTCAATGGTGCCTTGGATACGCGCAATCGGCGCATCGAGAACCGATTGCAGGTGAGAAGGAAGCGCGGCTTGTATGTTTTTAATGTCGGCAAGCAACGATCGGTAACGTTGCACAACACCCCCAACTTTATCCGCAAGTGCGCGTAAGTCGGAGGAGGTGTGGGCTGCGGTTGTGGATGCGGTATCGAGCGCGGAATCAATGGCACCATCCAGAGCCTCAAAGCTTTCCGTAGTTGATGCAAGGGCGCTGTCAACCGCATTGCCTGCAGACAAGGCGCCTGCTTTAAGTGTGTCGGTGCCATCGGAAGCCGAGTTCAGCGCGTTACTTGCATTTTGTGCGGCAGTATTTGTCGAACCCATAAGATCCGATGTACTTGAAACAATGGATTGCGAGGAAGAGATAAGGTCCCCATAGAGTTTAATGTGCTCAGAGATGGTATGGAGGGTTGAGATACTACGCTCAAGTGAGGCATCAAGCGTTGCGGCGGCATTCATGAGATGCGGATCATCCAAAGAGGTTGACAGTTCCCCTAATACGCCGGCGCCTACCTCAGTAAGAGCATCGGTAAAGCCCGATTCAATTTGGGTACGGGCGGATTCAGCGGCTTTGTCGGTAACAAGAGGTGCGATGGCGCCGATCTTCTCGTTACTTACGTAGGTAATGGCAGCGGCTTTGTCTGGGTCGCTTTCCCCATCGCTTCCAAGGCCGCCCAGCAAGTTCTTTGAAAAATCTTTGGGAATGATGAGCGCGGCATAATAGCGACCGCTCCGAACGCCTTCCATGGCATCATCGTGTGTTGTATAGATGTAATTGATGCTTGTACTTTCGCGCAACTTTGAGGCCGCTCGCTCACCTATATTGACGTTTACCGGAATGAGGCTGCTTTTGTAACCCTCGTCATCATTGGCAACCGCTATTTTCAGCTCACTTGTGTGTCCGTATGGGTCCCAGCTTCCCTCAATATTGAGCCATGCATACAGAGAGGGGAGAACCACCAACCCCACGCAAACCACCAAAGCGATAACGTTGTGCGAGATGGCGCGTACGTCATGTACAAAGAGTGCCCAAATCTTTTTCATGCTATTCACCTCGCTCTTCACGCTCAAGTTGTGCGCCAATCATTTTGACCATATGCGGTGTATCAAGGCCGGTCATGGATTTTCTACGCCTCATGGTTTCGTGGAGGTATTCAATAATGATGAGGTAGGCGCATGTAACTACGATGGCCATAATCCACATAATGAGCCAGAAAAGTTTGTTTTGCGAAATGAACAACACAACGAGAAGGCCTATGGGCAAGGCGATAAGCGCTCTGAGCCCATAGCGGATTCGAGCAGGGTAGCGACTCTCAAACCGCTGTGCGCGAGCTTCCACATCGTGGGTATATTCATCGCTGTTTTGCAGAGCATGCATGAGAGACGAAAGACGGTAGTGCTCGATTTTAATCCCGTCTCGCTCATGGGCCATAAGACCGGTTGTTGCAAGACGGCGATCAAACAGATAGTTGATGTTTAAAAGGTGCCGGCGAAGTGCGACGCCAACGACAAATGCAGGGACAATAAAAAGTGAGACCTTCACGAGGTTCTCGAGATAGAAGTTCCCATAAAATCCGCCGATTGCTTCACGCATGGCTGCGATGCCGTAGGTAAAAGGAAGCCACGGGTGAATGGCTTGGAAAAAGCCGGGCATCATTTCAATGGGGTAAAGGCCTGCCGCACCAGGAATCTGCAGGATAACGAGGAGTACACAGAGAGCCTTGCCGATATGCTTGAATGCAATGGAAAGAGAGTAAATAAGAGTGGCGTAGACAATGGCCTCAACGATGCCGGCAAGGATAAAAGCAGCCGGACTTACGCACTGAATCTTCAAGAGCAAATCTCCGATACAGCAGATGGTTGCTTGAAGGATTGCAAGAAGCATCATCAAAAGCCATCGGCCGAAATAGCCTTGCCAGGGAGCAAAGCTTCCGATGTTTTCATGGTCCACTTCAAGCTTATAGATGGCGATAAGAACAATGCCACCAACCCAAAGGGCGAGATTGGTGTAAAACGGCGTGACACTTGAGCCATAATTTGCCACTGGATATACGATGTCATCCTCGATTTTTACCGGGGAAGACATAAATGAAGCGATATCTTTTGGATTGAGGTTAACGACCTCTTGGAGCTGCTCCATAAGCTGTGAGTTCTTGATGACGTTCATGTCTGAAGAGAGGGTATCAAGGGTTTTCGCCGTTGTTGAGAGCGAATCCTCCGTACGCAGCGTCGCATCTTGTGCCTGGGAAAGCACGTGGTCAAGTTGGTTGAGAGTTCCTTTGATTTGTTGAAGCGCCGGCTTTGTGGCGCTGAGTGTGGCATTAAGGGTATAGGTCGCATCACCGAAAGAATCAATGGATCCGTTGAACTCGGGGATTGATGTGGTTGAAAGCGTCTGCACCGTTTGGTGTATTGCATCAATGTTCGTATTGACCGTTGTATTCATGGTACTTGAGAGGTGGGACAAGGAGTCGTTGCTTGCGTGTATGTCGCCTGAGGCGGTCTGCAGGCGGGCGAGAAGTGCTTCTTCTTGAGAAACGCTTGCGTCAAGCTCGTCAATAAGGGTGTTAAGGGAACTTTGGTGAGCAGCCGGCAATGAATCTCTGATGGTTTTCAGGTCATCTACCAGCTGACGGTTTGTAGAAATAAGGCTTTGAACGGAGGCGACGGTACCGTCAACGGCTCCCAAGGCACTTCCTACAGAGCCGGTAATCTGTCCCACTGCGGCATTCGCATGGCTTGAGATGCCGCTTATGGAGGTACCGCCTTCTATGAGGGAAGAAAAAAGCTTTGCGGAAAGGGTATTGGCATCTTGTTTAATTTTTGGGAGTTGAGAGGTAATGTCGGAAAGTGTGCCGGAGGCCTTATCGGCGCTTTCTATAAGAGTATCAAGCGTTTTTTGAGCTTGTGCAAGTGTGGTGCGCGCGTCTTTGAGGGTGGATTGAGAAGCTTCAATCGTACCGGAGATCTTTTTAAAATCATTGCTTGTGTCGTGTAGACCAGCGGTGACTCTGTCGGCAGCCGTGTCTGTCTGAGATGAAATGGTGCTTGCGAGACCGATGAATTTCTCGGAAACAACTTCGCTTACCTTTGACACAAACGTTTCGTTAATCTGCGTAGTAATGGTTTTTGCTCCGGTATCGGTGACTTTTGGAGCAACAGGGTTGATTTTCTCGTTAACGTAATATTGAACGGGAGCTTTTTCCAGATTACCCGAAAGAACCGAAGCCAGATCGGAGGTGAAGTCTTTAGGGAGAATGATTGCCGCATAGTAAGTGCCGGCAGAAACCCCCTCAAGAGCTTCTTCTTTGGATGAAACAAAAGTCCACTGAAGTTGCGTGTTGTCTTTCAGCTTATCTATGACCATAGAGCCTGCATTAAGGTATCCCTGGTCTCCCACTTCAGCTCCGGTATCCTCAGACACAACGGCAACGGGCATCGTCTGAGTGTTCTTATACGGGTCCCAGTTAGCCGCAATGTTAAACCATGCATAGAGCGAGGGGATAATACAACCGCCGATCGTCACGATGATGGCTATGGGGTTCTTGAGGATTCTTATGAGGTCCCGTGTAAATATATGCAGTACCGTTTTCACTGCGGTCCTTCCGGTGACAGTATTTTACGGTGGAACTTTACCCCACCTGAAGCCATTATAATAGCCAAATTGAAGAATTTTTAAATAATATTCAAAATTTGGATATAAGATATCATGAGCTTACTGAAACAAGACTCTGGAGGTCTGCATATGAGCAAGAAAGACATCAATGCTTTGGAAGAGACTGCCGCACATATTGTTGCCGTACATGCTCAAGCTCATGAATTTGTGCATGAAGCCATTGTTGCTGCCTCTCACAGAAGAGATGAAAGACGGACAAAGAAAAGCATTGAAACGCGCAAGCGTATTATGTCCGTGGCTACGAAGATTATGGTTGAGCGGGGAAGTACTGATTTCAAGATGAGTGAGGTTTCTTCTCAGGCGCAATTAAGTAAGGGTGCCTTGTACTATTACTTTGCCGATAAAGATTCTCTTGTGCAGGCAGTTTTTGACAGCTCCGTCGATGATTTGGCTGAAGAAGTGACGCGTGTGTCTACGGGAACTTTAGTTTCAATCGATTCACTGCGGGCAATTCTCAAAGAGCTTGCTTCTCAGATTATGCCCGGATCTCCTCTCGTGCTTGCACTGGTGAGTAAGTTTGCAAGCTCAAAAGGAGATTTAATTTCCAATGTGGATTCGCATCTGTCACGAGTCATCATGTTCTTGTCCGCACAGCTTGAGCAAGGTAAGCAGGAAGGCTTTATTCAAGAAGATGCAGACACTCGTCTTGCGGCCTGTGCAATAGTGGGTTCTTTGGTACTTTCCGCCATTGGATTTATGGGTGGCACCCATTATGAGCTGACCGTTGACGAACTTGTCGCCAAGCTTCTCTCGATGGTTTTGAGAGGTGTTGGAACTCAGCCGGAAGTATCGGCATAAATAGTTGTATCTTAGGTGATAGACACAGATGGATTGCGAGGATTTTCTCGCAATTGTTTTTACATAACTGCCATGAAAGAAAGGACAAACCATGGCTCATAGGTCATATTACTTTACATCGGAATCCGTTACGGAAGGCCACCCCGATAAGGTTTGTGATCAAATATCCGATGCGGTGCTTGACGCCATTCTCGCAAAAGAATCAAAGCTGCAGGCACAAGGCTATATTTCTCCTTCGGGGGAGGCTGCCAATGTCAATCATGTGCGCTGTGCATGTGAGACATTTGCAACAACGGGAACCATCATCATTGCCGGTGAAATTCGTACGCAGGCATATATTGATGTACAGGACATCGCCAGAAAAACGCTGAAGCGCATTGGATATGATCGCGCAAAGTATGGGTTTGACTGCGAGACCTGCGGTGTATTGAATCTTATCCATGAACAGAGCCCCGATATTGCGCAGGGCGTTGACGAGTCCTACGACGTACAGACGGGGAGAAGTGCAGATCCGCTTGATCTTATCGGTGCAGGAGACCAGGGGATGATGTTTGGGTATGCAACCGACGAAACCGACGTGCTCATGCCAATGCCTGCGTATTTGGCACAGCGTCTTGCTGAGCGCCTGGCGGTGGTTCGCAAAACGGAGGAGCTTTCCTATTTGCGCCCTGACGGAAAGACACAGGTAACCGTTAGATATGAGGACGACCGGCCGGTTGAGGTCTCTGCCGTTGTCATCTCTACGCAACATGCTCCCGAGATTGAAGACATGAGCGTCATCAGAGACGATATGATTGAGCACGTGATTAAACCGGTGTTTGAGCACGTGGGTATTGCGTGGGGTAATGCTGATATTTACGTCAATCCAACAGGTCGCTTTGTGGTCGGCGGTCCCATGGGAGATACGGGTCTTACCGGCAGAAAAATTATTGTAGATACGTATGGCGGTATGGGTCGCCATGGAGGCGGAGCATTTTCAGGAAAAGACTGCACCAAAGTGGATCGCAGTGCTGCATACGCTGCGCGCTGGGTGGCAAAAAACGTGGTTGCCGCAGGTCTTGCCCATAAATGTGAAATTGAGCTTGCCTATGCTATTGGAGTTGCGCATCCACTCTCAATTATGGTTGATACGTTTGGTACGAATAATGGCGTTGCTTCTGATACGGATATCGAGAAGGCCATACAAAAGGTGTTTGATCTTCGTCCGGGAGCAATTATTCAAGATCTCAAACTACGTCGTCCAATCTTTGAAAAGACAGCTGCGTATGGTCATTTTGGCCGTAATGATGCTGACTTTACATGGGAGAAGACCAATCGAGTTGATGAGTTACGTAATGCAATTCACAAAAGGTAGTTGTTGGTAATTAATACAGGGTAATCTTATAGAGACGCATATTGCCTTCAGACAGCACTACTTCAAATCCAGGGGTGTCATCAGTAATTTCTGAGACGCCCCTGAATGTTCCCATTTTGTAATTGTCGCCGATTACACCGGAACTTACGGGATTTTCCAACTGCAAAACGTAGTGGACGTCAAGCTCTTTGGCAGTATTTCGAACCTCTTCATCTGAGGCAATATAATTTAAGCGTTTTCTTAAAATTGCCGAAGTGGGTTTTTCGGAGCCGTCATATCCGGTGGGATAGCGCCAGATAACATGTACGTTATTGGTGGCGTATGCCCAAAGGCTTCCATCGTAGGGGATGTTTGCCACACGGGCGCCTCTGGGGATGATGTTGTTAACGCGTCGTAAAAACTCGCGCTCTTCGTTTGTGAGAGGGTCTTTATCCCTATAGGATGCGTGAGCTGCAGTTTTGAAGGCAGCAAACGCATTGGTGGGTATGGGGTGCTTGGAAGATGGCATAGCGATGAGATAATTGCCAAGAACAAATATGGCAATTACCAGGGTTATGACTGCTTTTTTCCACATAGAACCTTTGAAGTGTGGTTTATATCTGCAGATTTGATCAAAAAGAGCGTGTGCAAGTGTGCTGAGACCAACGGCAGCAAGCGGCATGGCAGAAATTGCGGCGGTTGCCGCAATGCGGAAAGGATCGGTATACCAAAATCCGGAAAGTATGCCTTTGAGAGGAACGTCAAAAGAGATGATAAACGCGCATAAAAGCGAAATATAAAAGAAAGCAACGGAGAGCCAACGTCCCTGTTTTTTACTAAATGTCCATACAATACCCACAAAGACGGTCAGCGTAAGCATTGGCTGCATAGAAACCAGCTCGCCACCCGCGTAGGACTCGCCGATATAGTCAAGGCCAATGACGTGTATAAGAGCGTTTATGGGATTTGAATAGGAATCCCACCAAAAACTGAGGAAAGCGCCACGACCAATGAGAACAAAGTAAAGCACAAGCCATATCAGCATGACGGTGACGAAAAATGTAGCGACAAGGGTGAGCGGCTTGAGCTGATGTCCAAAGAGAGAAATTCGCCGGTTGGATTGTTTGATTCGGGCGAGGCACCAAGGTAAAAGGATGACGATGCTTGAAAAAATTGTAGAGGTATGAAGGATGGTTAAGCTGATACATCCCAGTACAAATGTGGCGCTGAGCACTATAAGATCATGCTTTGGGGTTTTTGAACGAGTCATTTGCATAAATACCCAAAAAATTGCAGGCATTGCGCAAAAGGCAACCGTGTTGGGATAGAGCGGTCCATATACAAAAAGAGCCCAAGGGAAGATGGCAAAAGCACCTGAAGTAAACGCGCCGGCGAGAAGAACCGTGCGTTTGTTGGGGAACGTTTTTGCAATAAAGGTAGTTATGGAGAGCGGCAACAGTACAGCCGCTCCTATGAAATTCAAGGCATTTCCTGCAATGGTTACATCAGTGTGAGCAAGCTGCGTGGTCAGTGCATCTAAAATATTCCAACCGCTGGGATAAAACCCCAGGGAGCTTGACTGCCAGGGGACGATCGCAGTGTCAGAAGTGCTATAAAAATTGTAACTGATTGAAGAATAGTGCTGAGAATCAATCATAGCCTGGGTGACGTCGAGGTGATGAGTGATATCCCAACCCTGTACAAATGCACCGGCGCTTGAGAGAGACGTTACGTATAAAAGCGTGGTGGTAACAAGACCGACTGCGACAGAGATAAGAAGTATCTGCCACGGAAGATCATCATAGGTGTGAGAAGAAGGTGCGGGATTTTGGTGCGTACCAACATGAGTGAAGGCATATGTTGCGCCTGCTATGAAAAGTGGGACACCTGCCATCAAAAAGATATGTGCCGGAATGCGGAGTACGTTAAGGACTTCTCCGGTTATAAAAATAAAGCTGCAACTAATAAGAGGGGCAGTGGGAAGTGCCCAACCTATGGGCATACGAAACGCCTTAAGGAAGAGTGTTCCGGGAAGATAGAGCAGTATACACAATACAAGGACAGCACGTACAAACTCAGGCCACATGAAGTCTCCGAATCGAAAAAGAGAACACTCTACCCAGTATACCTATCAATATAAAAAAGGGGTCAACGTGACCCCTGAAATAGTTGGTAGCCCGTACCAGATTCGAACTGGTGATCTCCGCCTTGAGAGGGCGGCGTCCTGAACCGCTAGACGAACGGGCCATATATGTTTGGAAGGACATGGCTGGGATAGAGAGAGTCGAACTCCCGTTGACGGAACCAGAATCCGCTGTCCTACCACTAGACGATATCCCAAGATGTCATCCACGCGCACCAGCGCGACAAATAACTATAAAGGAGCAGAGAGAGCTATGCAAGTGAGAATATCGAGAATTTTTGAAATTCTCTTGGTTCATACGATGGAACAGGTGCTATACACGGGTATTTCTAGGGGATTTTGGGTAAAGCCACGTGGCAAGCGGTACAGGCAGAGCAGGCTGTTTGTGCACTTGGGGCAGCAGCAAGTCCTCCTTTTGCCGTCTCACGAAGGGTGGAGGGGAGCTCTGCTCCCACGTCTGCCATGGTGTGTGCCACCTCATCAAACGGAAGAGGATTGCCAATACCGGCGAGGGCAAGTTGTGCAGAACTGATAGCCGCCGCAACTCCGATGGCATTTCTATCTTGGCACGGATACTCAACAAGTCCGCGCACGGGGTCGCAAACCAAGCCAAGCAAATTGGAAAGCGCAATCGAAGCGGCGTCAAGGCATTGCTTTGGCGTGCCGCCGAGAAGCTCGGTGAGGGCCGATGCGCTCATGGCGGCCGCCGATCCTATTTCTGCCTGACATCCGCCTTCTGCTCCTGAGACGCTTGCGTTTGTTGAGAGGATGGCTCCCAAGGCGGCGGCATTCCACAGCGCAAGAAGGATTTGGTTGTCTGTTGCGTGTATGTGCTCTGCCACGGCGAGGATAGAGCCGGGTACGACACCTGAGGCGCCGGCAGTGGGGGCAGCCACAATGATACCCATGGTTGCCGAGCGCTCGAGGACGGCCATGGCAAAGGCTACCGCTTTTGTTTGCACCGGTCCCATTAAAGCATCAATTATGGCGGGGCTTGTGTTGGCAGTTGCCTGAGCCTGGCCAAAGAGAAGACCGCCAATGGATGCGCGGGGATTTTCAATGGTGTCATGTACTTCTTGACGCATGATATTGAGTACCCGCGTCATTTCTTTTTCACTGTCCGCCTCGGGCCGTAAGATCTTCTCGCGCCGTTGCATGGCCGTGCCAATGGAGAAATTGTTGCTTTCACAAAGAGCGAGAAGCTCGGCACCGTTGTCAAAGTGAGTGCTGCGCGGACCTTGCGTAATCGCAGGGGCAGCGCCTGGGATATAGACTTGAGTTGCGTAGATAACGTGAGGAGCCTGTCTAAACAGAGTAAGGGTGTGCTCAGAAATTTCCTCGTCTATCTCAAAGATGGTGTATGCCACGCCCCCGCGCGCAGCACGGAAGGTGCGCATGGTTGCAACGTTGATATGCTGCTGGGCAAGAACCGCCGTAAGAGCCGCAAGAACGCCAGGCGTGTCGTGGTGAGAGACAAAGATGGTAGGCATGTCGCCGGCCATACGGACATGAGCACCGTTAACGCCACTGATGCGAATACGGCCTCCGCCAATGGACTCTCCCATGACGGCCACGTGTGCGGTTTCGGGGCCATACATGTGCACTTCAACGGTATTGGGATGGAGCGACTCATCGTCGCCCTTCTCGATAACGTCAAAGGCCAGGCCGTGCTCTTTTGCAAGGGCAAAGGAATCGCGTACTCGCTTGTCGTCGGGAGCGCAGCCGAGCATACCGGCAACGAGGGCCTGATCGGTGCCATGTCCGCGGTGTGTGTGAGAAAACGAGTTGTAGAGCCAGAACTCTACGCGAACGAGAGGGTCGGGCGCAAGCGAACGGGCTGCGAGGGCAATGCGAAGAGCGCCTGCGGTATGCGATGAGGACGGGCCAACCATAATGGGACCCAAGACCTCAAGTGCAGACATGGTCATCATGGAGAAACTCCTTATAAAATGCGAATTATCTGCGCGTTATCGGGCTATTTTAAGGGCTCTTTCAAGTCGTGCAAGAGCGATGTCTTTGCCGAGAAGCGCCATGGATTCTCCAAGCGGTGGGGAAACCATGTTGCCGCATTCGGCAACGCGCACTGCTTGAAAAACCACACGTTTTTTGAGGTCAAGTTGTTCGGGGAGAACCTCAAGTGCCGTGTCAATGTTTTCTGGAGTCCATTCGGAAACGGGCAGAAGTGCGTCATGCGCCGCTTCAAGAATGGAGACAGCTCCGTCCTTTGCAAGACTCTTGGAGACGCTCTTCTCGTCAAGGGTAACCTCGGCGCCTTCGTAGAGGAAGCGGGATTTCTCCACAACATCAGGGGAAACGGTAGTGCGAGGCTTAAGAATCTCAGAGAGCAGGTCATACCAGGCGGGACGTGTGGCATAGATTTTTTCCGCATCGGTTTCCGTACTGGAGACGGGCTCCAGGCCCGCAGAGACAAGTTCCGGGATAAGGACTTGTACGGAAAACGTTTTATTGTCCATGGCCGAGAGGTAGGTAGCATTTATCCAGTTGAGCCGCTCGGGATCTGATTTGGCGGGGTTTTTTGAAACGTGGTCAAGCGAGAACTGGGAAGCAAGGACGTCGCGCGGGACAATGGTGGTTTCTCCGTCCAGCGACCAGCCGAGAAGTGCCAGGTAATTGACGAAGGCATCGGAAAGGTAGCCTGCGTCGCGGTACTCTTCAACGGAGGTGGCACCATGGCGTTTGGAAAGCTTTTTGCCGTCGGGACCTAAAATCATGGAAATATGTGCGAACTCAGGTACCGGTGCGCCCAAAGCTTCATACACCATGATCTGACGGGGAGTATTGGAGAGGTGATCGTCGCCTCGGATGATGTGTGTGATACCCATCAAGGCATCGTCAACGACGGTTGCAAAGTTATAGGTAGGTGTGCCGTCAGAACGGAAGATGATAAAATCATCGAGCTCACGGGCGTTGAAGGTAACGTCGCCGTGGACCGCGTCGTGAACGATAACGTCTCCGCGATCGAGTGGTACCTTGATGCGGATGGTGTAGGGTTCGCCGGCCTCAATGCGTGCCTGAGCTTCTGCGGGATCAATGTTTCTGCAGGTACGCTGATAGCCTTGGAATGGATCATGCCGCTCTTCTGCTGCTTTTTTATCTGCCGCAAGCTTTTCCGGCGTACAGAAGCATGGATATGCCTTGCCCTCTTTCAACAAGGTGTGTGCGGCCTTACGATAAATTTCAAGGCGTTCGGTTTGTGCATACGGGCCAAAATCGCCGCCCTTGTCGGGACCTTCATCCCAGTCAAGACCAAGCCAACGCATGGCGCGCAGGATGATTTGCGTATTTTCGTCAGTGGAGCGCTCAGGATCGGTGTCGTCAATGCGCAGAATAAAGGTTCCACCGTTGGCTCGCGCAAACGCCCAGTTATAGATAGCGGTGCGCGCGCCTCCTATATGCAGCTTTCCGGTGGGCGAGGGGGCAAAGCGTACACGAACCTGCTTGTTTTGAGACAAGGCTCCTCCTAACAGATGACATCTTCAGGACGGGAATCTGAAGAGTCAAATATACACAGCCAATTTTGTGCTGCATGACGACATAATAAATAACCAAATAAGTATATAGCTCAAGCGCCGGTAATGTGTCACGAGGCTTTAAACATATTTCTCTCATTTAGTTCTGCCTGTACGGTGCGAATCATAAGATCGACATCGTCAAGACCAAGGTGCTGCTCGACCTCATGAGCTGCGAGTGTCCCACGTCTGCGTGCCCAGTTCTCAAGACTTGCAGGTCTTGATGCAGGGAGAAGTGAACGGAACTCCGGATCAAGACGGCGACAGATTTCGCGCGTGTCGATGGGGACGATCTTGCCTTCTTTACGAGCTTCGGCATATCCGTCTATGTGCAACATGAACCAGGAATCTTCAAAAGCAGCGTTATGAGCCATGAACGGAACTTTTTTCATTGCGGTAAGCAGCGCTTTTTGAGCGGCTTTATCTGAGCGGAACAATGGTCTACCGTCAAGATCTTGCCAGGTAATATGATGGATTTCGGTTAAGGGTACGCCCTTCTCGCGATAAAGCTCAGGCATGCCGAAGTATGCTGCATGAGGATCCACTGGAACGGTCTCAGGACCAAGATTCCAGAACTCAAAACCTATATTGATGATGTAGCCTTGATCGGGGAAGCGAGAAGTCGTCTCGATGTCGATACCCAAAATCGTGCCTGAAACTGGTTTTTCGTGATAGGCAAGGGCCAGGTCGGCAAGCGTAGGACCTGCTGTTTTTATGACCGCAGCTTCACGTCGGTGTTGTAATTTTGCCACTCCTCGCGCGGTGTCCTCGATGGTAAGTCCGCGCGCAAGCGACACTCCATTGACATTACGCAGGCGCTCGGAACCATAGAGGTCACAAACCTCGCGATTACGGTCGGCGAGCTGGCGTACCAGATCAAAAGAAAACGGAAGACTGTCTTTTGGAGCGGCATTCCAGGCATCAAGGAGTGTCTTGAGAGCGTCTTCGTTTTTGAGACGTTCCGCCGTGAGTGTGGCATCGTCGTTCAAAAATCCCGGTATCAGATATGCACTCGCATGCTCTATTGCCTGACTGAGTTCCATAGCACCTACCTTACGATACGAGTGACACGTGAGCACTTATTGCGCATGGGCACTTATTTTGCTCCGGCACAAATTCTTTTTCAAATACTAGAGTAGTGCATTGCCACGGGAGAAATGTATGAGCTTCACGAATTTCTTTTCCTCTCACGTAAAAGGTATGATTGCGTGCTAGGCTTAACGCAAGCGTGCTAGTCTTAACGCAAATATCTTGCAGTTTCCCGCGATTTATTTGCATTTATGCGAGAAGTTCAATGAAGCCGCTGGTTTTGATAGAGGCGCTTCTCGCGTTTTATAATGCCAACGTGGTCATCTCTGAAGCGGATGCTTTTGAGATACGTCAGTAAGTTTCTGTTTGAAATTATCGCGTGCAGTTTGCCCAGCGTGCATTCCTGAGTGCAAAAAGAGCCAAGATCAAACAGCTGAGCATGAGGACAAAACCAAGGCCAAACAGGATATCGTATCCGCCGGTTGAGCCATCGACGATAAGACTCCATACCACCAGTGCGATCGCAGACATGAGCGAGCTGACAATGGCAATCCGGGAGTAAATGACTGTGTAGTCTTTGTTGCCAAAAACCGCGCGAACCAAGATAGGCGTCTCAACGGTGGTCATGGCATATACCACGCCAAAAAGAGCCGCTCCGAGAAGCATAATGGGAAGTGCGGTTATCTTGAGCCAAAGCAGTACCAGACCGGCGACGCCGCAGAGAACGCCAACAAAACAAGCGACTCTCTCAGAGGTATCGTTCAGAGCGCCAAGGGCTACCTTTCCCACGGCCTGTCCGACCATGACAGCGCCGGCGATAAGGCCTCCGGCAGCGGCGATTTCAGGTGCCGTAGCGGCAAATGTGGCTGCGTAACTGGGGAAAAACTGCGAGATTTGCTGGTTTAAGGTAATGAGGGCGTAGAATGCTCCAATCATGAAGAAGGACGGCATTCGGAGTGCCGTGTGTGCCGAGATACCATCGTCAAGGCTTGATTGTGCGTGTGCGCCCTCGGTGACGGTTCCGGTGTCGGTAGAGGCGTTGGTAGCGACATCGGTGTCGGTGTTGGTAGTGATGCTGATGTCGGTGTTGGTGGTGGCACTGGTATCAGTACAGGCAGCGACGTTCTTCTCGCCTGATCCCATGGGAAGAAGCCCAAGATCAGAGGGCTTGTCGCGAACAACGAAGAAGGTAAAAGGCAGCGTACATGCAAGAATGATTGCGGCAAAGATGAAATAGCACATACGCCAGCCGTCGGAGCCGCTTGCGATGAGCGTTGAACCAATGGGATTAAAAAGAGCACCGCCGATGCCGGTAAAAGCAAAGCACAGACCGGTAAAAAATCCGACTCGTTTGGAGAACCAATTTCCTATGAGCGTTGGTACGGCTAAAAAGATGAGGCCCGGCAGACCAATTCCAATGACAATGCCGCAGATATAGAGCTGCCAAACTGCCTGTACCAATCCCATGGCACCGTATGCAAGACCACAAAGAAGCGTGTCGATCGTAAGAATCGTGCGCATGCTGTGTTTTTTTAGCAGCCGACCCGTGATGGGGAGTGCAACCATCATCGTGAGACAGATGACGGAAAATACGAGCGAAAAGCTGACTTTTGGGACGCCAAAATACTGCGTGACAGGCGTAATGAATATGCCAAAGCAGGTCAGAATAATGGCACAAGGGAAAAACATAATGGCTATGCATGACGCAACGATGGCATATGCATAGTTTTGAGTATGCCGAGATGTATTGCGAGATGCGCTCTGGGAGGTGTCGCGAGAAGTGCGTGTTGATGGTGACATAACAATCCTTTGGTCGACGATTCGTGACTATTGTAGCCAAGATTGAAGGTTTCATTCCAAGGAGTTTTTGCTTGCAATTTAGACTGTAAGAGTTTCTCGGTTTTAACGCACAAAGTTTCAAAGTGGATTTCGCCGTGATTTGCATGAATTGCAAATCCGCAGGTAGTCGTTCTGCTTTAGTTGTGCTTTTCATATGAGGCGGCGGATTGGTGCCAAATTGGATGTTTAGTGGTGATTTGATTCACCACTAAACGCTCAAATTCCGGAAAAACCACCACTAAACATCGTTTTTACGGAAAAAATCACCAGTAAACAGCAAATTTGAGCTACATTCCGAAAAGTACTGCAAGCAGCACAAATCAGCTTATTGTGTGCTTAATTCTTGATACAAAAATTGCAGGTTAACCATATTGCTTTCCAGGATTGATGTCGACAAGCATATGGACTAATAGTCGAAAACACGCCCTTCTCGCTATACGCGCGGCGAGAAGAACGTGCTGTTGAAGCATATGAATTCGAGGCGAAGTCAAGCACCGTTATGCATCAGATCCGCGGCGGTTCTCGCCCTCGAGTGCTTTGATGGGACCGATATCCTGCGTGGTTTCAAGAGCACCGAGGTAGTTGCCTGCCTCATCGCGAACGGCAAAGTAGCGGACATATAAGAACTTACCCATGGCCTTGAACCAAAACTCTGAGACGTCGCGCTTACCGCTCTTGAACTCGGTCAAGATGCGGCGCACCGCTTCTTGGCTTTTGGGTGGATGGCAGTCATACACATCGCGGCCAAGACAGCTCTTGGGGCGCGGGAAAGCGCGGGTATCGCCATGGCTGAAGTAGCGGGTCTTGTCGTTGGCGTCCACAAAGGTAATGTCCAAAGGAATGGTTGCGAACACGGCTTCGAGTTGTGCGAGGCTAAACTCACCGGTAGACAGACGGATTGTTCCATCCTGAGAAGCGCGCGTGTCAGAGGAGCTTTCTGCGTTCTCATCGGAGGCGGTAGCTTCCATCTCGTTCAGCTTATCGTTTGCAAGTTCAAGCGGATCTGCGTGCCATGTGGGAGGATTGACACCGAAGGCGTGACCGAACTCGTTTTCCTCCGAGGCAATCTGGGTCCACTGGGTTGCCGAGAGATGTTCAAGGGAAAGTGGAATCAACACGTTTTCTTCTTTGCTCACCATGGAGAGGGTGCCTTCAACGGCTTCATCAAGGTAGTCGGCAACACCCGCTAAAAGCTGGGAATCGTACTCACCGTAGGCGGTTTCAAGCAGAGCTTCAGCACCATGCACGGCATTTCTCACCTCGTCATCTTTGCCCCACATGACCTTAGAGGGACCGGTGATGTCATGGCGCTCAAGATGGGGAAAGAGCAGCTCTTCTTTGCGCTTGTAATGGATAAATACCTCATCAAACGCTTCCATGTCGACCTTCAGAATGGCAACGATGCCTTCACGCTCTGCTGCAGAAGAAGCTTCGGTGAGCATGCGGGTGCGTTTGACGTCAGGCTTTACTCGATCGTTGATAAAAGCCATGATGCGATCGTTTTCCTGGCGCATGGTCCATACGGGATGTCCTGGTGTTTCTTCAACGGCTCCAGTGTTGTGTGCACAGGAAACATGACCTTCAAAAAGCGAGGCATGAACGTCGCAGAGGCGAAGAACCTTCTCCATGGGAACGCCTCCCGCAATGAGCTCCTGCTCGGCAGTGGATATTTCACCACCGGAAACGTCCCTAAAGTTGCGAGCAAAGTCTTCACGAACGCTTTCGATATCCTCACCGTCGTTGAGACGCTCCAGATACTGCGCAATGAGAGCCTTGCGCTCTTCAGGGGTCGTGGCGAGAGGAGCTTCGCTGGCAGTGAGAGGAGCTTCGTGTGCGGCAAGAGGAGCATCGCTTGCAGTGAGAGGAGCGTCGCTTGCGGCAACGTCGTCACCTTTGATGACAAATCCGTGAGCTCGGAAGACGTCCTTTAGTTCTTCAAGATCAACGCCCTTATGCGCACACCCCTTAGGAATCGTCATAAAACGACCCATGGTTTGCAGACGACCAGGTTCGGTAATCTCTTTGAATCCGTTTTCTGCCATAAGATCCTTGATGGCGGGGAACTTTGTGCAGATTTCGTATACGGATTTATCCAAATCAATCATGTTTTGCATGAGAACTCCTTTCAAGAAGCTTCAGGAAGCAATGAATATATCGGTGATCCATAAAGAGTCTACCCCGGTTTACTTTCAAGAGTCCACCAAGGCTGACTTTTTACTCAACAGCAGTTTGTCACGTTTGTGTCGAGAAGAACGTTGTAATTACAACATTTATATAGAATTTGATGAGGTATTGCTCTTTTGCTTATCGCACGCTCACGCTAAGCAGAAAACGCAAAGGTCCGGCTACTATGCACTCGTACTTCAGCTATTGCGTGCTTGTACCTCCGGCTACTGCGTATTCGCATCTCTGGTTACCCCGCGTTCCTACCTCAACTACTGTGCGTTCGTACCGAGTGTAAAGCGCAGAAGTACGGGATTATGGTCGCTGTACGCAAAGCCGGTATCAATGTTTTCCGCCCGAGCTTTCACGTTGTCGGAAACGATCCAACCGTCAACCGTAGTGGTGTAGGTATGCCCTTTGGTATAAGGGATATCGTCACCACGACAGCTGGGAACGTCTGCGAGGTTGTCAGCCTTAACTACGGAGAATCCTTCCGGCAAATCAGAGTCTTTCAACTCGGCGACCCAGTCAGGGACTTGCTGGTCAGAGGGATACAGAGAAAGAGATCCTGCAAGCGCATGGTTCCAATCCCCGCCGGCGATAACATAATTGCCTTTGGCGCGCTCTTGCGTAAGAACTTCTCTCAGCATGGCAAGTTGTTTGGCACGCATAGTGCCTCCGGCATCGTATGCAGACATGTGCGAATTGATAAGTACCAGTTCATGCCCATCACTTGTGGGATATCTCGTGATCATGAAACAGCGGTCAAGGTCAAAGAATTTCGCAAAGAACGACTGGTCAACGGGATAGCTTCGGCGCGTGCTCTCTGCGGCCGTGACGTTGGAGAGAGTCATGAGACCCGCGTCCACACTTCCGTGAAATTCAGGAATCGGGTACGCAAGAAAACCGGTATGAAAATTCTGCGCGAAATAGGAAGCATCTTGAGGGAACTTTGATTCCGTTTCTTGAACTTGGTTAACGTGATAGCTTCTGTCAGAGTTTCTGTCCACTTCCTGAAAGAGCATGAAATCAGGGGCTGTTCCATTATTGAGTGAGGCAATAGTTCCCAGCGCCCCCTCAGTGCACTTCTCGACAGAGTCTTTACTTACGGCACGTCCGTGTTCACCTTTGGTTCGCGTACCGTCGGCCATGATGCCTTCGTCCATAAAGAAGGTATAGTCGGGAGTATAGGCACCAAAACCAATATTATAGGTTGAGGCGGTGTACTCTTTACCAACCTCAATGTGCGTGGTGGAAGGAGAGGCTCCCTCATTGGTGACGGCGGTATTGTCGGAAATACGATAGTAGTTAAGCTGCAAATAGAGGACGTATCCACCAAAGATAAGCGCAACGGCAACTACCATGCCAAGCAATACCTTTAAAACGCGTAAGACGTGCTTTTTCATTGAGCCTCCTCATGAACACGGCGAGCATATCGACGGACCGCAATTGCGGAGGTACGCCTGTAAATACAAAAATTTACGTGCCGGCAACCTCTCCGCAACGTTTGTGTCGTATGCTTAAATCATACCGCGTACTTTGACGTTTGGTTGCGAAGGACTGTATATGTCACTTACGAGAAATTCAACTCTTCACGCATTTAAGCCATCGGGCATCAGACGCTTCTCGGCGCTTGCCTCCGCAAATCCCGATTGCATATCGCTGACAATCGGCGAACCGGCGGAAGACACACCGCAAAACATTTCGGCTTTGGTTGATGTGGAGCTTAAAGCAAAAAATACGCATTATCCGCCTAACGTGGGGTATCCGGAGTTGCGGGACGCCATTGCGGCATGGGAGCGTGAGCGCGGGTTTTCCATGACTCCCGAGGGCGTTATCGCAACGGTTGGTGCAACCGAGGCTCTTTTTGCTTCTCTCGCGGCTCTTCTCAACCCAGGAGATGAGGTAATCATTCCGTCTCCGGCCTATATTGTGTACGCCTCAATCACTACGCTTCTTCATGCAACTCCGGTGGTCCTTGATACGATCCAAACTGACTTTCAAATCAGTCTGGATGCGCTTATGGCGGCAGTAACCAAGAAGACCAAAGCAATAGTGCTTACCTCTCCCAACAATCCTACGGGATGCATACTTTCACACGAATCTCTTGATGCGGTGGCGCGCGTTGCCGCTGAGAAAAACTTCTACGTCATTTGCGATGACGTGTATCGGGAGCTTTCCTATGTGCAAGACGTGCCGCGTTTCGCAGCAAAATATCCGCAGCTTGCGGATCGCATTATTGTAACGAACAGTTTTTCTAAACCGTGGGCAATGACCGGCTGGCGTCTTGGTTGGGTGGCAACGACCGATAGTCTTGCGGCCGATATTGCAAAAGTGCACCAGCAAATGGTTTCATCGGTTCCGTCATTTTTACAGGCCTCTGCCTGTGAGGCGCTTAGAACATCTACGTCTGATTCACGCGAGAAGTACCGAAGGCGCAGAGACATTATCCTTGGCGCTCTCGCCGAGATGGCCTTGCCTACGGTAAGGCCGGAGGGTGCTTTTTACGCGTTTCCTCGAATTTCGGAATTCGGCCTTTCAAGTGAGGAGTTCTGTCTGCGGGCCATTGAAGAGGCAGGAGTTGCTTTGGTACCCGGCGTATTTTTTGGTGCCGAGGGCTTTGTACGCATCAGCTATGCGGTTTTTGAGGAGACACTTCGAGAAGGACTTGCTCGACTGCACGGGTTTGTGGATCGGCTTCGTACTCTATGAGGCTTTGGAGGAAAAGTGTTGAAAAAGCACTCGTTTATAACAAAAGATGAGCTTGAACGCATTACCAAAAAGTATCCCACGCCTTTTCATATCTATGATGAGGCGGAAATCGTGCGTCGTGTGCGCCTTTTGCAGAAAGCCTTTTCATGGAATCCTGGATTTCGAGAGTTCTTTGCGATAAAAGCGACCCCCAATCCGACAATCATCAAGTTACTGCGTGATCTTGGCTGCGGGTGTGATTGTGCGACGGCTACAGAGTTGGTGCTCGCGGATGCCTGCGGAGTAACGGGCTCAAACATCATGCTTTCATCCAACGACACGCCTCCTGAAGACTTTAAACGAGCCGCTGCTCAGGGAGCCATTATCAATCTTGATGCCGGCGGCGATATGCTTGATACACTCGACGTTGCTCTTGGAGGTGTACTTCCGGATAGCATCTGTGCGCGGTTTAATCCGGGAGGTACCTTTGAGTCCGCAAACGGCATCATCGGAAATCCCGCGGATGCGAAGTTTGGCATGACTGAGGCACAGCTTTTTGAAACGTTTCGAGTCTTGCGCGATCGTGGCGTAAAAGTGTTTGGATTGCACGCGTTTCTCGCCAGCAATGCTCGTGAGCAAGATTACTATCCGAAGCTTGCTCGCATTCTTTTTGAGCTGGCCGTGCGACTGCACAGAGAACTTGGCATTCACATAGGGTTTGTTGATCTTTCTGGCGGTATCGGTGTTGCCTATCGGCCTGAAGAGGCAAGCGCCGATGTTTGCGCCATTGGCGAGGGAGTGCGAAGAGCATACGAAGAAGTGCTTGTCCCTGAGAACATGGATGACGTGGCCATATATTCTGAGCTTGGCAGATGGCTTTTGGCTCCGGCAGGTGGTTTGGTTACCCGCGTACTTCACGAAAAGGTTACCTATCATGACTATCTTGGCGTTGATGCGTGTGCGGCAAACCTGATGCGGCCGGCAATCTATGATGCCTACCATCACATCACCGTAATGGGAGCTGAAGATGCTCCCGCTGATCACGTATATAGTGTCGTCGGCGGTTTATGTGAAAACAATGATCAGTTTGCCCGCGACCGCGCGCTTCCCAAAGTTCACGTCGGTGACCTGCTCTTTATTCACGATACCGGAGCGCATGGTTTTTCGATGGGATATAACTACAATGGCAAGCTCCGTTCGGCTGAGTTGCTCTATCATGAGGACAAGACGGTAGAGCTTATCCGCCGTGCGGAGACAATGGCCGACTACTTTGCAACGTTTGATTATCCCGGCTCGCCCTTTTCAAATCTTGCTCATCCGGAGGTATAGCAAGTAATGGGCAAGTAACGATCAAGAGGTTTTGCCTTCTCCATCAAGGTAGCCATACAAACAAAGGAGACGTAATGGATATAACACACCTTACGGGAGCAATTACCGCATTGGTAACGCCGTTTGACGAGAAGGGCGACGTTGATTTTGCGGCGCTTGAAAGATTTGTGGACTTTCAGATAGACGGGGGCATTGACGGTCTTTTGGTATTGGGAACTACCGGTGAGTCCGCCACCATGACTGACGCCGAGGACGTAGAAGTTGTCCGTACTGTTGTTGAGCGCGCGGCCGGCCGTGTTCCGATTATCGGAGGTGCAGGGTCAAACGCAACGGCAGAGTCAATGCGCAAGTCAAAGATGCTCCAGGAGGCAGGTGTTGATGGGCTTCTTTTAATTACTCCCTACTATAACAAGTCCAACGAGGAGGGCATCTACCGGCACTTTTCGTATGTACTTGATCGTGTGGATGTGCCCTGTTTACTCTACAATGTGCCAAGTCGTACCGGATGTACACTCTCTGAAGCAAATGTGGCACGTCTCTCAAAACATGCAAATGCGTGGGGCATTAAAGAAGCTTCTGGAGATATTGCCTATGCGACGAAGATCGCGCGGTATGTCGGCGATGACTTTACGCTGTGGTCAGGAAATGACGACATGATTGCACTGCTGTTGTCTTTGGGTGGCTCGGGTGTCATTTCCGTATGGTCCAACGTCGCGCCGCAAACGGTGCACAATCTTGTGGCATATTGGCACGATGGGAACCCTCAGAAAGCACGGGAGATTCAGCTTGCCAACCTCGACCTCATCCATGCACTCTTTTGCGAGGTCAATCCTATTCCGGTAAAATATGCCCTTGCAGAAATGGGTTTACTGGACGAGAACTACCGTCTTCCCCTATGGAAGCTTACCGATGCCCATAAGGATCTTCTCGCCGCAGAACTGAAGAAAGCAGGTATTCTCCATGCCTAGTGCAATCGTCGTGGGAAGAGGCCGCATGGGAAGCCTCATCAAACAGACGCTTACCGACCATTCATTTGACGTTATCGGAAGCTACGGCGCGCAAAACTGTGCGGAATTGGATACGGAAGCACCGGCCGCCGACGTGGTGATTGACTTTTCCAACGCGTGCGCTCTTCCGCATGTTCTTGCCTACGTAACACGTACGGGAGCTGCCCTTGTTTCAGGCACAACGGGGTATGACGAGTCTGATTTGGTTGAGCTGCGCTCACTTGGCGAGAAAACCCGCGTAGTCTATTCTGCAAATTACTCCCTTGGGATTGCCGTTCTTCGGCGAGCCGTTACGCAGGCGGCGCGTGCTCTTTCCGAGTGGGATATCGAGATTGTTGAGACGCATCACAACCAAAAGGCGGACGCGCCTTCCGGCACCGCGAAACTCCTCCTTCATGCCATTGACCCCGAAGGAGACGAGCGTGTGGTAAACGGTCGTGTTGGGATGATAGGTCCTCGTCCAAAAGGTGAGATCGGCATGCACGCGCTTCGCGGGGGAACGGTTGCGGGTACTCATGAAGTGCATTTTTTTGGACAAGACGAAGAACTTTGTTTTACGCATCGGGCAAATAGCAGGCAGATTTTTGTAAATGGGGCGGTGGCATGTGCCCAAAGAATTCTCGCCTGCAAAAACGGTTTCTATACCTTTGATCAGCTTATGCTTCAAGAAGAGGAGGGCTCTTTTGAATAGGCAGACGGAGAGTCTTACGGACGCTCAAAAAATTATCAACTACATTGCAACTTCACCCAAGAAAACACCGGTCAAAGTCTATGTTTGCGAGAAGGATGGAGCGTGTGTTGATTATGGGGTGGATGCCCACGTCTATGGGATGGGCTCCGTAAAAATTGTCTTTGGTGATTGGTCGAAGCTGGGGCTTACGCTTGAGAAAAACGCTGACAAAATCGCATATTATGACATCGAGAATGACCGCCGCAACTCAGGTGTTCCTCTGCTTGACGTCAAAAATCTCAACGCGCGTATTGAGCCCGGTGCCATTATCCGCGAACATGTTGAGATCGGAGACTCCGCCGTTATCATGATGGGTGCCATTATCAACATCGGTGCCGTTGTCGGTGAGGGTACCATGATTGACATGGGCGCGGTGCTTGGTGGCAGGGCGGTTGTCGGTAAGCACTGTCATGTTGGTGCCGGTGCCGTTCTTGCAGGCGTGGTTGAGCCTGCGTCGGCAACGCCGGTTATCGTCGAGGATGACGTATTGATTGGTGCCAATGCCGTGGTTATCGAAGGCGTGCACGTAGGAGAGGGAGCCGTGGTGGCGGCAGGTGCCGTTGTTACCGACGACGTCCCTGCGCATGCCGTGGTTGCCGGAAGTCCTGCACGTCTCATCAAGATGAAAGATGCAAAAACGGAGTCCAAGACGGCGTTGGTTGATGCCTTGCGCACGATCTGAGCTGCTCTTGGTTGAGGTGTGCTTCCATTTTTATTGCGTTTATGGTATCGGGCGAGAAGTTCTTCTCGCCCCGCGTGTTATGAGTGAGGTTGCAAAGGTATATGCCGCATACTGAAAAAACTACGACATCCAAATTTACCACTGAAGTTCATTGCGTCCATCAAGAGTTGTGGGCTTCCAAGAAAGACCCCGCATGGTTTACCTATGACATAGTTGCCGAAGATCCAACAACGCATGCCCGTGCCGGTGTTTTTCATACGCCCCACGGCGATATTCCAACACCCATTTTTATGCCGGTTGGTACCAAGGCAACGGTTAAAGGTCTTCTGTCCGATACCGTTAAAAGTTTGGGAACGAAGATTTTACTTGCCAATACCTATCATTTAAGCCAGCGACCGGGCGATGAGCTTATCGCAGAGTTGGGTGGTTTGCACTCGTTTATGTGTTGGGATGGGCCTATTCTGACGGACTCTGGTGGTTTTCAGGTATTTTCTCATGAGCAGTTTATGAAACTGTCCGATGAGGGCGTAAAATTCCGTGCGGTCGATTATGACGGAGCCTGGTCGTGGTGGACTCCCGAGACCAATATGCAGATTGCCCAAAACCTTGGCGCGGACATTGTGATGCAGCTGGACCAATGCGTTGGCTATCCGTCCTCGCGCACTAAGGTGGAGCGATCCGTTGAGCTTTCAAGTGCATGGGCCGATCGCTGCTATCAGGCTCATACACGTCCTGATCAGGCACTTTTTGGCATCGTGCAAGGTGGTATGCATCTTGATTTACGCCGCCGCTCGATTGAGCATTTGGAGCAGGCGGGAGATTTTCCGGGGTACGGCATCGGAGGCTATTCTGTAGGCGAGCCGCATGAGGTGATGTTTGAGACTCTTGAACCGCTCTGTGCAGACTATATGCCTCGCACAAAGCCACGTTACCTCATGGGTGTCGGTAATCCGACAACATTGATACGCAGCGTTGCGGCGGGCATCGATATGTTTGACTGCGTGCTTCCCACAAGAACGGCACGTATGGGTACGGCGTTTTCGTATCAAGGTCGCATGAACATGAAAAATACTAAGTACGTCCATGACAGTGGTCCCATTGACAGTGCGTGTACTTGTCCGGTGTGTACTGGCGGCTATACACGGGCGTATCTCAATCATCTTGTTCGACAGCATGAAATGCTCGCGGGTGAGCTGCTCTCGATGCACAATATTTATTTCTTACTGAACCTTATGCATCAAGCACGTGAGGCAATTCTTGCGGGAAACTATGGTGAATTTGTGACAAAATGGCTGGAATCCGGAGGAGTTAAAGACTTCTAATAATGTGCGTTGCATAGTGTGGGTACAATGGGTAGCGATAAACACGCGCGGGCATCCAAGATGCCCCGGTCGGCGTATGCCGGCCACGACCAAAGAAGGCTTTGTATGTATCCCTCTACCGGTTTTATGACTTGGGGTGCACCATCTTCTAAAAAAGAAAAGAGATGGTCAGGATGGCTCGTATAACCTCAAGCACGCACTGGAATATTTTGCCTCAGGATCCCAAGCTTGAGCAGGAGTTCTTGCAAAAACTCTCTATCAATCCGTTGGTGGCACGGGTTCTTGTGGCACGTGGATGTAGAACCGTGGCGGAAGCTCAAAAGTTTCTCAATCCTTCTCTTGAGAGGGATTGGTTTGATCCATGTATTATACCCGGTCTCAATGAAGCTGCTGATAGAGTACAAAAAGCCATTGAAGATCATCAGCGTATTGCGGTATTTGGTGATTTTGATGTTGACGGAATGAGTTCTACCTGTCTTCTGACGCTGGCACTTCGCGACTTTGACGCCGATGTCAGACCATATATTCCACATCGTTTTGGAGAAGGGTACGGTCTTTCCATTAAGGCTCTTGAGCGGATGCTTGCGGACGGAGCTCCCAATCTCGTCATTACCGTTGATAATGGGATTGCATCGGCCAAGGAAGTGCAAGAGCTTGTCGCACGAGGTATTGATGTTGTTGTTACCGACCATCATGAGCCGGCCGAATTGGTACCGCAAGGGGTACCGGTAGCTGATCCAAAACTTACCTCAGAGTGCCCTTCTCGTGAGCTTTCCGGAGTGGGAGTAGCCCTGAAGCTTGTATGCGAGCTTGGCTGCCGTCTTGGCAAACCCGAGGTGTGGAAATCATACCTTGATATAGCAACGCTGGGAACTCTTTCGGACATGATGTTGCTTAATAGCGAGAATCGCGCTCTTGTTTCTGCGGGAATACGTCAGATCCATTCGGGCAAGCGTCCCGGTCTTGTGGCTCTTGCAGCCGCCGCGAATCAAGATATTTCTGAGATTCACGCCGACGAACTTCCGTTCTCCATTATTCCTCGGCTCAATGCCGCAGGTCGTATGGGTTCAACGGAGCTTGCGCTTGACCTCTTGCTTTCTGACGATATCCAGGAAGCTACCATCTTGGCCGGAAAGCTTGAGGAAATCAATACCAACCGCCGGACGATTGAGTCGCAACTGACCAATGAAGCGCTGCTCCAAGCACAAGAAACGTATGATGGCTCGCGCGCCATTGTGCTTGCCGGAGAAGGCTGGCACGAGGGTGTGAAAGGTATTGTGGCGTCTCGGGTGGTCAACCGCTACCATGTGCCGTGCATTCTTTTTACTATTGAAGATGGTATTGCCCGGGGTTCCGGTCGCTCGGTGGGATCGGTTGATCTCTTTCATGCGGTAGAAGAATGCTCCGATTTACTGATCCGCTTTGGGGGTCATCAAGGGGCGGTGGGCGTGACTCTTAAGGCGGAGAAGATCGATGAGTTTCGTCACCGTCTTTCTGAGGCATTGTCACAACTTCCTGCCAAGGACTTTGAATCAACGGGAGAGGTTTCAGCGCTTGTTACGTTATCCGAAATAAATGCCGCATCTCTCGATGCCCTTGAGGCGCTGCAACCGTTTGGACAGGGTAATAAAAAACCTCTTTTTGCAGTTCAAGGGGTTACCATGAGAAATCGCAACCGTGCGGGAGCCGGTGGCATACATCTTTGTTTTATGGCATCAGACGGAGTTTCATCGGTAGCCTCTATCATGTTTCGAGCTCCGCATATTGATGTTGCAGCTAACTATGACGGTGCGGTTGACATAGTTTTTGAAGCGGTCAACGAGACATGGCAGGGACGCACAAAACCAAAGCTCATGGTTAAAGATATCCTATATCGGGATACTCCTGAGGATGAAGAAGATCTCTTTGAGGACCTCTCGCAGGTGCTTGTCGCTCAAGGTTCATCCAAAGAAACTCCATCTGAAGTACCTGAAACTCCGTTACAGCCTTTGGTCTGCAAAAATGCGGCAATACGAGCGGAACTTGCATCTTTGGAAAACGCTGCTTTGACTGAGCGGCTTCGCGATATGCTCATTGGCAACAGGCAACTTCTGCCTGCTCAAAAGACAACACTGAGTTTGCTCGAACAGGGAAATTCGTGTCTTTGCGCCATGGCAACCGGAAGAGGAAAATCTCTCATTTTCCATATCCATGCCCTGCGAGAAGCTCTTCTCGCCAAGCGTGCAAGCGTTTTTATATATCCGCTTCGGGCACTGGTGCACGATCAAGCGCATCATCTTGAAGAAGAATTTTCTGCCTGTGGCGCCTCTGCCGTGGTACTTACGGGAGAGACACCGCAAGAGCGTCGCGGAGAAATCTTTGCGGCGCTTGCGGATGGATCAATTGATGTTGTGTTGACCACGCCCGAGTTCTTTACGATTCATACACAAGCATTTGCCGCAAGTGGGCGTATTGGGTTTGTGGTTATCGATGAGGCGCACCATGCAGGCCAAGCGGTTGCCGAGGGTCGCCATGCGTATGCGGATATGCCAAAGAGCATCCATCAACTTGGTAATCCTCAAGTTTTGGCGGTAACGGCTACCGCATCAACCGCAACGGCTCAAGAAATCTGTCGGCTTTTTAACATCTCCGAACAGAGTGTTATTAAAGACGTAACGGTACGAAATAATCTTCAGCTCAAAGACATGAGAGAGGCACCTGACAGAGAAGCTGCTCTTACGTGTCTTGTTTCATCCGGCGAGAAGTGCATTGTCTATGTTAATTCCCGCGAGCAGGCGCAGTCCGTCTGCCGTATGCTTCGTCACACCGTCTCTGAGATGGGTCATAAGATTGTGTTTTATCATGCGGGATTGGCGCATGAGACGCGCAAACGCATCGAGCGAGCGTTCAGAAACAATGAGGTTACGTGCGTGGTCGCAACAAGTGCGTTTGGTGAGGGAATTAACATACATGATATTCGTCATGTTGTTCTCTACCACCTTCCGTTTGGGCGTGTTGCATACAATCAAATGTCGGGCCGCGCTGGAAGAGATGGTGGTCGAGCCTATGTTCACCTGCTTTTTGGTGCACATGACATGCGCATCAATGAACGGATCTTATCCTCAGCAGCACCAAAACGTGCCGTGTTGGTTCCTATCTATCGGGCGCTTATGACATTGTTTGCTCGGGCACAAAAAGAAGGACGGCTTCTCCGTGCAACGAATGAAGAAATTGCGGCACTTGCGCTTGCGATTGATCCAAAAAACAGAAGCGACGAGCGGGCCGTGGCTTGTGCCTTAGATATCTTTGCTGAGCTTGGACTCTTATCTCTGCAAGGATTTGATGAGAAGCGTAACATTTTGATGAATATCCAAGCCTCTTCTATGGATTTAGAGTCATCGGCTCGGTATGCTGAAGGCTTGAAAACACGTAGTGCGTTTACTTCGTTTGCCCAGTGGGCGCTTTCTGCTTCAGCGGACGAACTTCTAAGCGCCATAAATAAGCCAATTGTTCCTGAATTTGGTATTGTTGTTGATGGAGAGGAGGGTGTCTTATATGGGTGAGGCAAAAGAGGTACGACAGCCTGTGCGCAAAATGAAGCCAAAGCAACCGTCGGTTCCAAGTGCGGACAACTTTAGGCTTTTGGAAAGTGCGTGCAGAAATTATCTGTTGCCGGAATCGTGTGAGAAGGTGCAGGCAGCCTATAGGTTTGCCGCTGACTATCACAAGGATCAGCGCCGACGTTCCGGTGAGCCATATATCAACCATCCGGTTGAAGTAGCGCTTATTTTGGCTCAGAACCTTCACATGGATGAAGATACCATTTGTGCTGCACTCTTACATGATACGGTCGAAGACACCTCAGCTACACTTACCGAACTTAAGAATCTTTTTGGCGAGCAGGTCGCAGATCTTGTTGACGGAGTTACAAAGCTCACGTCTATTGAAATTTCATCCATGGACGAGAAACAAGCACTCAATCTGCGAAAGATGTTTCTCGCCATGTCAAAAGACATTCGCGTGGTCATCATCAAACTTGCCGATCGTTTGCATAACATGAGGACCTTGGCAGCTCTTGCACCGGATCGTAGGCTTTTTAAGGCGCGCGAGACCATGGACGTGTATGCACCGCTTGCCGACCGTCTCGGTATATCGTCAATAAAATGGGAGCTTGAGGATTTATCATTCTTTTGGCTTGAACCGGAAGAATACCAGCGTATTGCTCGCATGGTTCAGGATTCTCGTGCACAGCGTGAAGACGATACCAATGCGGCCATTAAAACTCTGACGGATGAGCTGAACTCAGTGGGGTTGGAAAACTTCCAAATTACCGGTCGCCCCAAACACCTTTGGTCGATCTATCAGAAAATGGTTCGTAAGGGACGAGAGTTTTCGGATATCTATGACCTTATCGCCCTGCGCGTAATTACACAATCGGTAGGGGATTGCTACTCCGTGCTCGGTGCCGTGCACTCGCTGTGGCATCCATTGCCCGGTCGTTTCAAGGACTACATTGCAACGCCGAAGGCCAATCTCTACCAGTCACTCCATACGACCGTGATAGGTCTTGATGGGCGCCCCATTGAGATTCAGATTCGTACGGCAGAGATGCATGAGGCTTCCGAATACGGCATTGCGGCTCATTGGCTTTATAAAAAAGAGGGCAATTCAAAAGGGCAGATGTCGTCAGAAGACCGCATGATTAACTCGACGATTAACTGGATTAGAAAAAGCCTTGACTGGGCCGTTGAAGACGACATTGATAACCCGCACGAGTTTTTGAACGATCTGAGAGTTGATCTTTTTGAGCATGAGATCTTTGTGTTTACGCCAAAAGGCGAGGTTATGAGCCTGCGTCGTAACGCCACACCTCTTGATTTTGCCTATGCGGTGCATACTGAGGTAGGAAATCACTGTGTGGGAGCAAAGGTCAATGGATCGGTAGTGCCGCTTACTCATACCCTTGAGATGGGCGACCGTGTTGAGATTTTAACCAACAAGAACGCGCGTCCTTCTCACGACTGGATGACGCTGGTTCAAACCCCCTCCGCACGGGCAAAAATTCGTAAGTACTTTGCAGAAGAATCTAGGTCTGACGATACCGAGCGCGGAAGATCGGAGCTTGCGAAAGAGCTTCGTAAACGCGGGTATGGCATTTCCACTACGCGTACCGTTAAAGCTCTTACAAAAGTCGTGAGCCAGTTTGACTACCATACCATCGATGATCTTTTTGCCGGTATTGGAGCCGGTAAATGCTCTATTATTCAGGTGGTCAATAAGGTCAGTGAGATTCTGGAAGAGGGCAGTCCTGAGGCCATTGCGCAGGCGGCACGCGAGCGCGAGAAACAAGCCGCAAAAGAAGCGGCCATTTCTCAAAACAAACCGCTTACCACGGCATATGCTATCTCACGTACTGCTCGGGGAGCTCGGCATAAACGGAATAACTGTGGCGTTGTCGTTAAGGGCGACTCTGATCTTTTGGTCCACTTGGCTCATTGCTGCAATCCGGTTGCGGGGGATGACATTATCGGGTTTGTAACACGCGGTCGCGGCGTTTCCGTTCATCGGGCCAACTGTCCAAATGTACAGGATCTCTTAAGCAAAGAGAATGCCAATCGCATTATTGACGTGGCATGGGACACCTCAGGAGCAACGGAGTTTAGAGTTGAGATTGTGATTGAAGCAATCGATCGCACAAGTCTTTTGAAAGACATCACCATTGCGCTTTCTGATTCCGGTGCAAATATTCTTTCGGCAGCAACGCAGGTTGGTGGACAGGGTGTTGTGCGGATGCGCTTTTTGGTAGCAATTTCGGACGCCAGTCTTTTGGATACGCTTTTGGCAACGGTTGCCCGCGTTCCGTCGGTCTATGATGCGCGGCGCATTATGCCGGGAGAAGGCGCCAATCAAATGAAGAGGAGAAAAGGGTAATGGGAGATACATCTCATACGCATGAGTGCTGTGGGCATCATGAACATGAGGATGGTTGCTGCGGGCATCACGGGGAAGGCTGTGGACACCACCACAACCATGAGGAAGGTTGCTGCGAGCATCATCACCAAGGTCACGAGGATGGTTGCTGTGAGCACCATCATGGTCATGAGGAAGGTTGCTGCGGCAAAGGTTGCGGACATCACCATGACAAAATTGGTATTTTTCGAGTAGGACCCCTTGAAACCAACTGCTACATTTATGTATCAGGCAATGAGTGCATGGTTATTGACCCAGGTGCTTCGGGTTCTGAGATTGCCTTACAGCTTCATGATTTGAACCTTAAATATATCGTTGCTACCCATGGACATGCGGATCACGTGGGTGGCGTAAAGGCCTTAAAGCTTGCTGCCGGTGGCACCTATCGCATCAATCAAAAAGATGCCGAGCTTGCATGTCATGCCGCCGAGCATGATGCAACCTACGATAACGCTCCCCAGCCGGACGGTTTTCTTACCGAAGGCGATACGCTTGAAGTTGGCACGGCACTGTTTCATGTGATGGAAACTCCGGGACACACGCCGGGCGGTATCTGTCTTGTAGGCGACGGCACCGCCAAAGGAGCGGTGTTTGTGGGGGACACCCTGTTCAAAGGTTCTGTTGGAAGAACCGATTTGGACGGAGGAGATTCAGAGGTTCTCGCCCGTTCCTTACAGCGCCTCAAATGCGAGCTTGACCCCACGTCGCTCATTCTTTCCGGACATGGTGAGCAGACCGAGTTTGCCCAAGAACTCAAAGAAAATCCATTTCTTGCGTGAGCCTTTCGATAAAACTTTTTCTTTTGCGAGACAGGCGAGCGTAAGACTGCTATAGTACCTATGCACATATTTTGGCCCGGGTGGCGGAATTGGCAGACGCGGGGGTCTCAAAAACCCTTAAGGGAAACCTTGTGTGGGTTCAAGTCCCACCTCGGGCACCAAGTTGTGCGTGAGAAGTACTTACAAGTTCGTGTACTTCTCGGCATCCTGTGAAAGTAATTCACAGATGTGCAATGTGACTTGCAGAGATGCTCCTATCGGGGTATTCTATTCAAGTATTTTAAAGCGGGATTGTACGTAGATCCCCACCTACACGGCGCATATTGCAGCTGTCTGGTCGGACAATTCATGTGTTTGCAGGCCTTCCTGCTTCGTTTGTCTCCCGGATGCGTATGCGCTTGGGAGTTTTTTATTGCGACGGCACCAAGCTGTTGCACGAAGGGAAGGTGTAGAAGATAGCCAAGAACGATGGCCCTCGTATTAACGAGGAGATTACTGGCCGCACCTGTCGTCTGATTGATGCCGACGGGGGGCAACTTGGTCTTTTTGGTGTGAACGATGCACTGAAGCGCGCTCGTGAGCACGGAATGGATCTTGTGGAGATTGCACCAAATGCAGAGCCTCCGGTATGCAAGATCCTTGATTACAGCAAGTTTCGCTATGAGCAGGATCGTAAGGCCAAGGCAGCTCGTAAGAACCAGGTCAAAATTGAGGTTAAGGAGATGAAGTTCCGCCCCAAGATTGACGTAGGCGACTATGAGACTAAGAAGGGGCATGTCCTTCGGTTCCTGAAAAAGGGCGCGCGCGTCAAGATTACGATCATGTTCCGTGGTCGTGAGATGGCTCACCCAGAGCAGGGACGTCTTGTTCTCGATCGTTTGGCCGAAGATCTTAAGCCCTATGCCACTATTGAGCAGAAACCGTTCATGGAGGGTCGTAATATGCACATGCTCGTAGCACCAATCAAGGGTGCGTTTGACGAGAAGCCCGAGGGCGACGCAAAGAGCGCCGACACTGCAACAAAGGAGAAGTAGTATGCCTAAGATGAAGACACACAAGGGTTCGGCAAAGCGTTTCCGCCGTACCGGCACCGGTAAGATCATGCGTGCGAAAGCATTTAAGAGCCATATTCTTACCAAAAAGTCGCAGAAGCGTATTCGCGGCTTCCGTAAAGAAGCAGTCCTTTCAGCTGCTGATACAGCAGTAGTTTCTCAGCGCATTGGCGCTTAGGGCTACGTGCGTCTCAAGTATTTGATAACAAACAAGGAGTGATGAGATATGGCACGAGTTAAGCGCGCAATGGCTGGTCGCAAGAAGCGTCAGACGCTTGTTGAGCGTACAAAGGGTTACTACGGAGTTCGCTCTCGTACGTTCCGTGGCATGAAAGAGCAGGCACAACATTCCGGACAGTATGCATATCGTGATCGTCGCAATAAGAAGCGTGAGTTCCGTGCGCTTTGGATTCAGCGTATTAACGCTGCGGCACGTTTGAACGATCTTTCATACAGCAAGTTTATGCATGGTCTTAAGCTTGCCGGCGTTGAGCTTGACCGGAAGGTTCTTGCTGAGATTGCGTATTCTGACGAGCAGGCATTTGCCGACCTTGCTGAAGTGGCCAAGAAGGCACTTGTTGATTAGATGACAATCCTTTAGGTGATCTTTTATAGTAAGCAGGTCTTGACAGAGAGCACACAAACACCCCGCCGGCCTTTATCGGTGGGGTGTTTCTTATGAGTATCCCGGGAATATGGGCAAGCCCCTGCTTCAAAAATGGGGCTGTGAGGTAGATCCACCGACCTGTGAGGTACTTTTTGCAACCTGTGATGTACTTTTTACGACCTGTGATGTACTTTTCTGCTTCAAAAAAGGGGGCTGTGAGGTACTTTTAGCGAGAAAATCGCCCTTCTCGCCATAGAAAAGTACCTCACAGCTTTCCAAAACTACCTCACAGGTCTGTGTAGGCCGGCTTACCTCTACCAAAGACGTTTCATTTCAATAACAGCAATTTTGATAATCGTATAAAGGGCATGGTATCCTATTTATTGTGGCCTTTATACAGGCTGATGAGCTGATTTTTTAGTAGCAAAGAAACGGCGATTGTGAGTAAGGAGGAATGATGAGCGAGAAGAACCCAAAGCGTTCGCGTTTTGATAATGTGCAGGATGGTGTCAAGCGTCTGGTATTATACGGTGCCGGTGCTGTTTTAGTGGTTGCATTGTTTAAGCTGGCTTTTGCTTACGCTCTCATGATTCCCCAGCTTATTGTGGTTCGCCTTAAGTCAGATATGGCAGCCGTGGGATTCATTCTTGCTGGCATCCTGCTTTTGACTGTCCTTATAGCAGCAAGAAAGCGAAAAAACTGACTTCATTGATTTCAACCGGATATATGAACTAGTCTTCCTTATCGATTTTGTTTGTTTCCCCGCCAGTTCTGCTTGTGTTTTTGGTAGCGTTGTTTCGACGAATACCGGCTGCTTCCTCAAACTCTTCAACGCGTTCGTGCTCACGTTCGTGGAGCTGCTGAATTTCATCTTGAAATTCAGGGTCTGTTGGCGTTATGAGCTCGTCTTCTCCGGTTCCCGGGTCGGTATGATGTAAAAGCACCGGCTCAAAAAGATGAAGGTGCTTGGCAAACACTGCAGACATCGCAAGAAGCATCACAAAGATTGCAATACGCGGCAGGGCGTTGACCTGTGTCATTACAAGAGACCCAATGCACAAAAGACCGGTCCAAGCGTAGATAAAAAGAACTGCTTGACGCTGATTGTATCCGGCGGCCATAAGACGGTGATGGATGTGCCCGCGATCTGCAGTGGCAAAACTTACGTGGGCGCGGGTGCGTCGCACAATGGCGGAAAAGGTATCGATAATTGGAATACCGGCAACAACAAGAGGCACGATAATAGTGGTAAGGCCCGCGATCCTTGTGACGGAGAGAAGTGAGACCGTACCAAGGGCAAACCCAAGGGTAAGCGCTCCTGAATCTCCCATAAAAATACGGGCGGGATAGAAATTATGTACAAGAAAACCGAGCGTGCTTCCCGCAATGGCCAGGCTGAGCGCGGCGGCATCGAGGCGATGTGCCCATATGGAAAGAATGAACATGGTGGCCGCCGCAATACACGATACCCCTGCGGCAAGACCGTCGAGGCCATCAATTAAGTTAATGATGTTAGTCCAGGCAACGAGATAGATAACAGTGGCGGGATAGGCAAGAAGACCCAGAGAAATAAAGCTGCCGCTGTTCAGAGGGTCTGCAACTTTACCAATAACAAGTCCGGCAGCGGCGGCAAGACAAGCCGCTACGACTTGTCCTAATAGTTTTTGCAAAGGCTTTAAAGAGATGAAATCATCGATGAGACCGGTTGCAAAAATGATAAGAAATGCCAAGCTCAATAGATAGAAGTTAACGTTTTTATCAAAAAGGCCGCCGTTTTTGCCGCGCACCACAAAGTACAAAGTAAGAGAGGCGACAAGACCAACAAACAAAGCCACGCCGCCAAGACGTGCGATAGGCTTTTTATTGATGCGTCGTTTGCCGGGCTTATCCACTACGCCTAACTTCCAGGCAAGTTTTCGTATGGGGGGAGTAATAAAGCAGGCGAGAAGGGCGGCGATACAAAAGACTCCGAGCATAAGTAAGCAAAGATCCACGCTCAATTCCTTCCGCACCCTGAAAAATACTCTTTAACTGCTAAAACTCACATCTTATTAATTTTCTCATGTTAGAAAAACAAGTCAAGACTTTATTAAATGTCAGGATTTTATATAGTGTAAGTGTCTCTTCCCCGTGGTCAAAACTGGGTGAACCGACAAGTTTTACAAGGGAGCCTGATTCCCGTGTTAGTACAGGGATTCTCCGTTGTCGAGAAAGCTGGAAGAGACGGGTGCGGCACCCACCTTATGAAGGTGGGTTCATAATATGACCACGGGGAAGGTCTTTTGCATGAGCTTTCCATATGCCAAAAGCTGTCCATACGCCCAAAACTCTCCAAAAGCTTTCCAAAAGCTCTCTTCATATAAACGTTGACACATCTCCAAAGAATCGCCACAATACATATGCACTTGCTGTGACTTGTGTCCGGTATCGTTTGGATGCTCAGTAGCTACGGACTCTTGGGTACAGCTACAGCAGGCACGCAAGACGGGGATATAGCTCAGTTGGGAGAGCGCTGCCTTCGCAAGGCAGAGGCCGAGGGTTCGAATCCCTTTATCTCCACCATGCAAACTTCACGCGCAGCGCTTCTCGCCTGCGCGTTTTTTATACGCGAACAGAGGGGCCGCAACTTTGGATACATCGTCAACCTTTTTGGCATACGATACGTGCGAGCTTTGTCCTCGCCGCTGTAAGGCGAGAAGAAACTCTGGAAAAGCTGGGTTCTGTGGTGCTTCAAATACGCTGCGTGTTGCTCGCTCGGCTTTGCATTTCTGGGAAGAACCGCCTATATCGGGCGAGGCAGGGTCGGGAGCCATCTTTTTTAGCGGCTGCCCCCTCCGCTGTGTATTTTGCCAAAATCACCAAATTTCACAAGAGGGTTTTGGCCGTGCGGTATCGGTTGAGCGTCTTGCATGCATGATGCTTGAGCTGCAGGAGCAGGGAGCGCTCAATATTAACCTGGTTACGCCGATGCATTTTGCACCGCAGGTGAAAAAAGCCATTATGCTTGCCAAACGGGCAGGGCTTAATCTTCCTATTGTATGTAATACCTCGGGATATGAACTTGTGCAGGTAGTACGTGCTATGGGAGACGTTATTGACGTATGGCTTACCGACTTCAAATATGCCGATGCACGTTTGGCAAAAGAACTTTCATATGCCCGGGATTATCCCGATGTTGCGGCTGCGGCTCTGACGGAGATGCTAAGCCTTCTGCGCGCTCATGGTGGTCGCAAGATGGACACAAACGGCGGCATACAACAGGGTATTATTGTGCGTCACCTTGTGCTTCCGGGGCACGCAGATGATTCGTGCAAGGTGCTTAACCGGATTTGGGATATCTGTGGCAATGACGTTGATGTGTCCATCATGAATCAATACACGCCAAATGAGCGCTGCCTCAAGCAAGGAGGCCTTCTGTCTGCGACGCTTTCGGATGAGGAATATGAAATTGTCATTTGCCACGCCGACGATCTTGGGTTCAAACAAATCTGGTGGCAGGAAGGCGGTACTGTTTCTGAGAGCTTTGTGCCACAATTTGATGCAACAGGGGTTGAAGGTCCGGCACTTTTGGTACCCCAATCCCACCAAAGCACTACGGACATTCACGGATAGACTTTGGTGAATTGCGAAGACCGAGCATACAACGAGAAGATACAACGAAAAGGCACAACGAGAAGCTACGACGAGAAGATCAATCTATAAGGAGCGGCTATGTCAGATGATATGCACACTCTTTCCGAAGATGAGCGCGCTGAGCTGGAGCGTCTCAGACAGGAAAAGAAATTGCGCGAGGCTCAAGCGCAGGCTGCAGCCGAGCGTGCGGAACTCGAACGGCTCAGAGCGGAACAAGCTCAGGCAAAAAGTATCGAGCAAGAGCGCAAAGAAGCCGAGCACATTGCCGAGGTTCGAGCCCGTGGCGCCAAGCTCATGCAGCCGGATGAAGACGATCTCAGAATGCCGATTGGTCAGAAAATTGTCATAATATCGGTAGTTCTTCTCGCCATACTTTTCTTTATTACAACTTTCGTAGTACATTAACCTTAACAATGCAACCCAGTGAACAATTCACTCAAGGGGGAAGTGAGCGCTATGTCGTTAACTGATCGCACCAAACCGTCCGACGTATGTTTGAATACGGATCTCTACGAACTCACTATGGCACAGGGATATTGGGAATCGGGGATGGTTGATAATGAAGCCTGTTTTACCGCGTTTTTCCGCGAGAATCCCTTCGGTGGCGGCTATGCCATTGCATGCGGTATTGGTCAGATAGCGGATCTTGTTGAAAACTTTGTATTTGAAGATGACGATATCAGCTACTTGGCAAGTGTTCCTTCTCCTGGTGGCGGAAGCCTTTTTAAGCCCGGATTTCTTGACTTTTTGCGCAATCATCGACTGAATCTTACGATCGATGCCATCCCTGAAGGCGAGCTGGTGTTTCCGCGTGAGCCAATCGTTCGGGTCACAGGTCCTATTATTGACTGTCAGCTCATTGAAACCGCGCTGCTCAATCTTGTTAATTTCCAAACGCTTGTGGCCACCAAAACCGCTCGCGTTATCCGTGCGGCTCAGGGAAATCCTGTTTCTGACTTTGGGTTGCGACGGGCACAGGGTCCTGATGGTGGTCTTGCGGTTGCTCGCGCATCGTATATTGCCGGTGCTTCAAGCACTTCAAACGTTCTTGCCGGAAAGATTTACGGAATCCCCGTATTTGGGACGCACGCCCACTCGTGGGTTATGTCTTTTTCAACGGAGCTGGAAGCATTCCGAGCGTTTGCACGTTCCTTCCCTAAAAACTGTGCGCTTCTTTTGGATACCTATGATGTCCATGAAGGTATTAAAAATGCCATTATCGTGGGCAAAGAAATGGAAGAGCGTGGCGAGAAGCTCGGTGCTGTCCGTATAGATTCCGGAGACCTGGCAAAGCTGGCCAAAGAAGCTCGTGCCGCCTTTGACGATGCGGGACTGCCGTATGTAAAGATTTCCGTATCAAACGATCTTGATGAATACACGATTCAGTCACTTTTTGCCCAAGGTGCCCCCATTGATTCCTTTGGTGTTGGTACCAAACTTGCCACGTGTGATCCTCAGCCGTCACTTGGCGGTGTCTATAAGCTGAGTGCCATTCGGGAACACAAAGATGAAGCGTGGAGGCCGGTTATCAAGCTTTCCGAGATGGCCTACAAGCGTACCATCCCTGGTATTCAGTCTATTCGTCGCTATTATGATATGAGCGGATGCCCGATAGGCGATATGATTTACGACGAAGCGGTGCTTCTCGCCCAAAACGTCGAGACGTCTGCGGTGGTAACCGATATTCTCGATCCATACTCCACTCATAAACTTGCAGGTACTTCTCAAGAGCTGATGGTTCGTGTAGTTGCAGATGGCACGCGAACAAAAGAGGCCGAGACCATTGAAGTGGCACGCGAGCGCTGCCATGACGCACTGATGCATTTGGATCCCGCTTATACGCGCTTCTTAAATCCTCAGGTGTATACGGTTGGTCTTGAACAGGGGCTTGCGAAGCTCCGCCATGAACTTGCCGTGGAGCATGCGTGTGCTGTCACAACTACCAGCGAATAAGTGGTACAATAACCAGCCGATTGTTACAGGGCAAAAGTCTTGTGCAATCAAGTGGCTTAGGCCATGTGGAATAGATGCGTTTTGACATACAAGGAGATTTTATGCGCGAGAAGATCGAGCAGCTGGTACGTAAGGCACTGGCAGAAGCTCAGGCAAAAGGAGACTTACCCCAGTTTGAGGTCGAGGATCTGGGCCTTGAGCGACCGGCTGATGCTTCAAATGGCGATTGGACCTCTACGGTAGCCATGCGCTCGGCTCGCCTTGCCCACAAGTCTCCTCGCGACATTGCTGCCGCACTTGTTGCACATATGCCGGATGTTCCGGAAATTGAACGCGTGGAGATTGCCGGACCGGGATTTGTAAACTTCTATCTTTCAACCGCTGCAGGAAATGAAATTTTCCGTACCATTCGTGAGCAGGGCGCGGATTTTGGCAAGTCAGATTTTGGCAAGGGCACAAAGATTCAGGTGGAATACATTTCCGCCAACCCGGTAGGTCCGCTTCATGTTGGTCATGGTCGGTGGGCAGCACTTGGCGATTCACTGTGCCGTGTGTTTGAGCATGCCGGCTATGATGTTGAGCGTGAGTATTACATTAACGATCACGGCTCTCAGATGGACGTTTTTGGCTCTTCAATCTCAAAGCGCTATCTTCAGCTGAATGAAATCATGGCACAGAAGAACGTGGAGCTCCAAGAGGCCTATCAGATGCTTTTGGACGATCGCGAAGCCTTTATTGAGGATGAGGATGACTCTCGTCCTGAAACTCACCCCTATATGGACGCCTTTAATGAGTCGCTCGGCGGTAATGCATATGGTGGCGATTACATCATTGATCTTGCAAAGCGCTTCTGTGAGGAAAACGGAGACGCTTGGGTGAGCGTTAGCGAAGATGATCGTATGGCTGATTTCCGTGAGCGTGGCTATAAGCTGATGCTTGAGTCTATTAAAGCAACGTGCCACAATGCTCGCTCAGACTTTGATGTCTGGTTCTCTGAGCGCTCTCTGTATGTTCCGGATGAAAACGGCAAGTCTGCGGTTGACCGGGCCCTTGAAACACTTGATGGTATGGGCTATCTCTACCATGAAGACGGAGCGCTTTTCTTCCGTTCAACAAAATTTGGTGACGATAAGGATCGCGTACTCATAAAGTCTAACGGTGAATACACGTATTTTGCTTCCGATGTGGCTTACCACTGGAACAAGTTCCAGCGCGTTGATCATGTCATTGATATTTGGGGAGCCGATCACCATGGCTATATCCAGCGTGTTGACTCGGTTTGTACCGCACTTGGATTCCCGGGACAATTCGAGGTTCTTCTCGGCCAGTTTGTCAATTTGCTGCGTAACGGAACTCCCGTAAAGATGTCTAAACGTAAGGGAACCGGTATTCCTTTTGATGAGTTGCTTGGTGAAGTGAGCGTTGACGCAACACGTTATACACTGATGTCCAAATCATCCAATCAGATGATCGATTTTGACATTGAACAGGTAAAGCGTCAGGACAGCTCAAATCCTGTGTATTACGTGCAATATGCCCATGCGCGTATCTGCTCTATTCTTCGCCGTGGTGCCGGTGTAAGCATAGAAGAAGCGCAAGAGCTTGGAATGGACGAGGTGGCGTCTCGCGCCATTGGAGACTCATATGACCTGAGTCTTCTTTCTGAGAATGTTGAGCAGGCTCTGTCCCGTAAGCTCTCTGAGTTCCCAACGCTCGTTGAGAATTGTGCAAGAGACCGTGCTCCGTTCCGCATTACGCACTATGTCGAGGAGCTTGCATCCGATTTCCACGGTTTCTACACGGTCTGCCAGGTTCTGCCGTCTGAGAGTCGTCCGCTTGATGAGGATCTTTCACGTGCACGCCTGGCCGCCTGCGACGCCACACGTCGGGTTCTTGCCCTTGCTCTTAACTTGATTGGAGTGAGTGCACCACAAAGCATGTAGTTGCATTTTTCTACATGGTATTTTTGTGAAGACAAATCAAGCGAGAAAAGATACTTAAAGTTCTTTTTATTCACGATAGTTTTATAACGGGCTTATGATTTCAAATTTTGATGTCATAAGTCCGTTATTGTATGCATAATATATTTGAAAACTATTGTTGTGTTCCCATATAATCGGCGGAGTTTTAGGAGTATACTGTTTTTGAGAGTATAAAGAACTTATCGTTCGGGCATAGAACGGAGGTCTAAGATGGAGCTTCGGGAGTACATGTCCATCCGCAGATCCTACAACTTGGTACGGAGATCTGTTCCAGCAAACAGGCGGTTAACATTTGAAGAATTTGCTATCTTATGTCGCCTGAAAGTACAAGATAGTTCGATTAAGACATCTGAAATTGCGGAATATCAAGGAGCGCTTCGCCCCACAATTACGCATCGTACGTCTCACCTTGCAAAATTAGGGTTCATACATCGTGAGGAAGGTTCTTCGGATCACCGCAATGTGGTGTGTACGTTGACTGAAAAAGGGCATACTGCTGTTCTTGATTTAGCCCGTCTTACCTGTGCCTGCATCTCTCCGGGTCAAGCACTTGCGCGCACTTCGGCAGAACGTATTTGTATGTACGTCAATGCCATGGGCGCTCTGTTTTGTCGTGCGGGAGATTTGGTTCTTTTATGTTTGCATGATGCCAAAAGCGGTACTCGTACGGTTAATGAACTTGTTGATGAACTTGGTTTATTGCAGCCAACCGTCTCCATGTCCATTACCGCCCTTGCAAATGAAGGTCTCATAGAGCGGTCAAAAGATGTCGTACTTTCTCGCCGTTCAACCAAGATTACCCTGACACCTCAGGGTACATATTCAGCCCATTTGATCAATCAGCAGATTGTACGGCTGGTTGTTAAGAGGAGGGCGCGCGTTAGTGCATAGCGTGTATTTCCCCCAGTACACCTAGCGCCGGCGCCTTATATAGCCCGCCTTGCAACTTCCTTTATTTTTTGGTGCAAGGCGGGCATAATTGTGTTATAGTTCTTCCAGCTTGCAGTGTTTCTTGCAAGCTTATGGCGCTTGTATTGCGCTTACTATCTACTATTTGACAAAGAGATTTTATTTTTAGTTATGTATTTTGGATTGAAATAGAGAGGCATAGTATATGGCGGATGTTGATTCCCTTTCTGCCCCAGAGGCTTCCGAAGAGCCGGTAGCTGCTCCTAAACGTCGTCGTGGCCGCCTCCGTAAGACAGAGAGCGCCGCACAGGAAAAAATAACGGAGCAGCCTCAACCAACAGGTACTGCCAATACAGAAGAAAAAACAAAGCGGCGCCGTGGTCGTCCGCGTAAGTCTGAAATTAAAGGCGATAATAAACCGGACGCATCTCCCATGATGGATGGTTCTGAGCCGGCGTCGGCTTCTTCCGCTGATGGAGAGCCGGTAGTCGCTCCCAAGCGCCGTCGTGGGCGTCCCCGTAAGGTTGATGTAGAGGCCTCGGCAGATGTATCGGCCAAAGGTTCCGCCTCACAGCCAAAATCCGCCCAGGAGCCACAGCAAGAAACAATTACAGCCGATAATGGCAATGGAGAGCATGGCATCGGAGAAGTTAAACCGAGGCGTCGTCGCGGGCGTCCTCGCAAAAATGAAACCGTTGATGCCGAGACGAACCGTCTGATTGTGCAGACAGCATCATCACATTCAGAAAAATCTCCTCAGCTAACAACGCCCGCCGAGGATACGGCAACAAAGGGAGCGCTTGTAGCTCCACAAACTCCTGAGGAAAGTGCAGGAGTTTCTTCTGAGATATTTGCACCACGTATACGCCGTCGCTACACTACCAGTGCCCACGGAGATTCTCAGCAGCAAAGTAAAAATGATGCTCATGACGTGCGTGAATCTTCGAGAGATCGTCGGCAGAACACTAATCAACGCACTTCCAAGCGTCGCCAACAAGCACCGGCAGAGCCTTCGCTTACGCGAGAAATGCTGGCGGATATGAAGGTCGCTGAACTGCGCGCAAAAGCGGCAGAGCTTAACCTTGAGTATCTTGGCATTCGTAAACCCGATCTTATCGAAATGATTTACCATGCGGCCGCCGCAAACGAGGGTTTTCGCTCCGTTGAAGGCATCCTTCAAATTGGGCCTGAGGGGTATGGCTGGGTTCGTACGGGCAACTATATGGAAGGCGATGACGACGCCTTTGTTCACCAACAAATCATTCGCCACCTTGGCCTGCGGCAGGGAGATAAGATCGTAGGAACGGTAAGTCCGGGACGTGCAAATAGCAAATATCCTCCACTGCAGCGTGTTCTTGAAGTAAACGGCGGATCGGTCGAGAACCTCAAGTCTCGTCCACGTTTTCGTGACTTAACTCCAATTTTCCCAAATGAGCCGCTTAAGCTTGAGCACGGGAAGAATTCAATTACCGGTCGCGCCATCGATCTTGTGGCTCCCATTGGTAAGGGACAGCGAGGGTTGATCGTTTCTCCTCCCAAGGCAGGAAAGACAACAATTCTGAAAAAGATTTGCCAATCCATTTCAGCAAATAATCCGGAAGTCCATCTGTTCTGCTTGCTTGTTGATGAGCGTCCGGAAGAAGTAACCGATATGCAGCGCTCCATTCAGGGAACGGTAGTTGCTTCAACGTTTGATATGCCTGCTGAAAATCACACTGCCGTTTCCGAGCTTGTTATTGAGCGAGCAAAGCGCCTTGTTGAGATGGGCCAGGATGTCGTGGTTATTCTCGACTCCATTACCCGCCTTGCTCGAGCATATAACCTCGCTATTCCCGCATCAGGACGTATTCTTTCCGGCGGCGTTGATTCGGCAGCGCTCTATCCGCCCAAAAAATTCTTGGGTGCCGCACGAAATATTGAAGGAGGCGGCTCGCTTACCATTATTGCGTCAGCCCTTATTGATACCGGCTCCAAGATGGATGAGGTTATCTTTGAGGAGTTCAAGGGTACCGGCAACATGGAGCTGAAGCTTGATCGTGATTTGGCTGACCGTCGTATCTTCCCGGCGATTGATCCTGTTGCTTCCGGTACGCGCAATGAAGATCTTCTTATGAAGCCTGACTACCAGCCATTGATTTGGGGTCTGCGGCGCTCTCTTGCAAACATGCCTACAACCGAGAGAGCCACAAATGCGCTTATCAAAGGCTTGCAACAGACGGCAAACAATGAGGACTTTCTTATTCGATCTGCCAAAAAGGCGGCAGAGCTTGCGTAAGAGCAAGCCGATACATACGGTATGAAAATAAATTGAAGCTGATGGAGGGAATGTCAGAAACGGCAAAAATCAAATAGTTTCTGACACCTCCGGAAGCGCTTGGATTGAAATTTGAAATTATTTTGTGAATATTGCTGCGTAACAGGTACAAGTACGTTATAGTCTCATATAGGCATAAAGATGCCGCAACGGATACACGAAGATAAAACGAACCCCATACCGTTGCAAACTCATTGAGACCCAAGACGTATGGGTCAATGTTCTTCTCGGTATAGGGTCGTAATCTCTCTCCTTCGTGTGGTTTTGTGGGAGGAGTACGTATGACATGGCGCAAAAACCCAGCGGTTATGGCTGGTTTGCTTGGGGGAGTAATGTTGGCAGCGGTGCCGGCATCTGTCCAAGCTGCTACCTTTGAGCCATCAGACTCTCCGGTGGTATATGCCGCCATTGGTGCCGTTGGCGGTCTTTCATGTATTGGTATGGTATCCGGTATCGCGTGGCTTATTGGCTATCATGCTCAACAAAAACGAGAAGAGCTGTCCGAGGAACCGAGCTCTGAGGCAGTCGTTCAATATGAATCCAAGCATTCCCACAGCGTTTCTCAAAATGCCGATATAAGCACGGTTATCGCTCTTGATAGGCCTCAAAGCTTTGCGTGTACCGAGTATAAACCTCGTCATATGCGCGCACAGCAATGGAGCGAGAATCGGGGCATTCGAGTTCAACATGTATCCAACGAAAACGCAATTCATGTTTCGCAGAGCAGCGTATCCGAGACGGTAAAACCGCTTTCCGCTCGTCCAAAGGCACACGTAAAGGCTCCTCAAGAGCCGCTACATTCGCAACCTCGCGCCGCACATGCTGCAAAAGATTACGAACAAGTTGCTGAGAACTACCTTAAGCTCATGTCTTTTCGTGAACGCATGGCATCTCGTGCCCGTGGAGCTGCCGAGGTGCTGAAAGAGCGCCTTGGGGGAGATCCCATGGAAGGCCTGCCCGTTATTCCTCGCGCCGACGGTACCGTGGGTGATGTTGGTACCAGCTGGTGGACCACAAGGGTTGGCGAGAAGAACATCGCACGCGATTTTGGCATTACTGCGATAGAAGCCGAAGCTATTCCGGATGAGTTTTCTTCTCGTACATTCAGGCCAATCGCAAACCATACGGATATGGCCGTTGGGACAAAAGCACGTACGGAAGAAGCATGGGGAAGTAAGAACCACAGTTTTGATGGTTGCGGCGACGTATCCGTTGCCGATCGCGTAGCCTTTGTTGACCAAGGTATGTTCCCCGAGAAACGGACGGTTTCCGAACTATCGCACAAGGATGACTGGGAGCTTGCACTTGATGCGCTCGACGCAAAACTTGGCCATGATATGCACAATGTTACGCGCGATCCCATTGAAGTTATTCCGGCTACGTCCGGTATTGCAACGCAAAATGGAGTTTCCACGAGCGCAGGCACGTCAGGCTCTCTTGGAAATTCAGATTACATACGATCGGCCTATATCGAGCATCTTGTTGCAGACGTTGAAGAGGAAATGCAGCGAGCTGCCAAAAAAGAAGAGCAGCGTCCTACACGCGAGCTTTTCCGTCTTATTGACGGCGGCACTCATTCCTTAGAGCGAATTCCAACGCCGGTAACAACATCCGCACAAATAGAAGCCTTGAAGTCCGCGAAAAAAGAACAGACGGAGGCAAGGTCTCAGAAGCGCTACTGTCCCAAGCACTTCTCGACAGGTATGCAAGAAGCCATCGAAGCATAAACTTTCTTGTTTCACCTTTGACGTAAAAAGAAAAGTTACAAAAAGAAAAACTTACTTCTTTGAGCCCGGCTTTGGTCGGGCTCAGTCATACACTTTCGTACTACAACTGACGGAGTGTAGTTTGGAAGGACCTGAGATATGGCAGATGCGTATATGTCACGCCGCCGCTTTTTTGCGCTGACAAGCTCAATTGCCACGTCCGCATTTCTTGCGGGTTGTGGATCTCAACGGGCGGACAACTCACATATTCGCGTAGGTGTTATGGGACCGTACACCGGAGATGTCGCGCAATATGGGTTGGCGGTACGAAGCGGAGCTCTCCTTTATATCAAGAAGTTCAACGAGCAAGGCATTTTGAATGGCAAGGTAATTGAGGCTATTGCAGAAGACGAGAAGGGCGATTCAACGGAAGCCATTCTGGTATACAACAAGCTGATTGACGAGGGAGTAACCGCCATTATCGGCGATGTTACCTCAACGCCAACCATTGCACTTGCACAAAAGTCCGTTTTGGACACCATACCTTGTGTGACCGCTTCCGCAACAGCGGGAGATGTGGTTGTTCATGGGAATAATATGTTTCGTGCCTGCATCACCGATCCATTTCAGGGTCGTGTGATGGCGGAGTTTGCGTATAAGCAGGGATATAAAAATATCGGCACGATCTTTAATTCAGGCGGAGACTACGAAACCGGTGTTAACGATGCCTTTGTTAAACATGCTGACGAGTTGGGAATTCAGGTTACGTCTCAGCAGGGGTATCCCGAAGGAGCCGTTGACTTTAATGCTCAGCTCACTACCATCATCTCCAAAAAGCCCGATGCCATTTTCTGTCCCAATTACTACCAGGATGACGGCAAGATCGTGACGCAAGCTCGCCAGCTTGGATATACGGGGGTTATTATGGGCTCGGATGGATGGCCGAATATTATCGGCGGAAAACAAGACTATGCATCCGCCGCTGATCTGAATAATTGCTTTTATAACTCATCCTTTGTCGCCTCAAATACGGATAAAAAGGTTCAAGACTTTGTTGCGGCTTACCAGGAAGAATACCAGAGTGCTCCGACAAACTTTTGTGCTCTTGGCTACGATGCGGCGATGATTGTATGTCAGGCCCTTGCCGTGGTGGAAAAGGCAGGATACACACTGGGCACACTGGAATATCGCAAGGCTACCATTGAGGCAATTGCTTCCAACAAGGTTGACGGAGTTACGGGAGCCATTTCATATAACGGCTCAGGTGATCCGGTGAAATCAACGCTCATCGTAGCATTTCAGGATGGTAAAGAAGTTATTTATGACACCATTGAGGGTTAGGAAGTGAGTCCTGTGTCATTTTTTACGCAACTTTTAAACGGCCTGCAACTGGGCAGTATCTACGCCCTTGTCGCCCTTGGATATACCATGGTGTACGGCATTATTTTGCTCTTAAACTTCGCACACGGCGATATCATTATGGCCGGCGCGTATATCTCATGGATTGCCATGGCTCAGCTGGGCATGCATCCTGCTCTTGCGGCGCTTTTAAGCATTGTCGGCTGCATGGCATTGGGAGTGGCAATCGATAAGATCGCCTATGCACCGCTGAGAGAAGCACCTCGTCTTTCTATCCTTATTACCGCCATTGGTGTTTCATATTTTTTGGAAAGCGGCTCACAGCTTATTTTCGGAGCCGATGCAAAGGTGGTCCCGGCGTTTGTTAATTTGACGACTGTGAGTGTTGGCTCCGTTACTCTTTCGCTGACGGCTATTCTAACCGTTGCTATAACCTGCATCTCAACGGTTGTTTTAACGTTCCTTGTACAAAAGACACGTCTTGGAAAAGCCATGCGCGCCGTTTCGGAAGACATGGGAGCGGCTCGTCTGATGGGCGTCAATGTTAACAGTACCATTTCGTTCACCTTTGCCGTTGGTTCTGCGCTTGCAGGTATCGGAGCAATTCTCTACAGCATGGCATATCACCAAGCAACACCTACCATGGGCATTATGCTGGGAACAAAGGCGTTTGTTGCGGCGGTATTGGGCGGCATCGGTTCCATTCCCGGAGCCGTCGTCGGAGGCCTTGTTGTTGGCTTCGTTGAAGTTGCCGTAGCCGCACTTGGCCTTTCCGTCTGGCAGGATGCCGTTGTGTTTTTGCTGCTTATTGTCGTTCTTGTTGTTAAGCCAACCGGTCTTCTCGGCCATGCCGTTACCGAAAAAGTTTAGGAGGTAGTGTCATGACAAAAGAGTATTCTCGCGAGAAGAATCCCGTAATCACAACAGGGGCGGGAATAGAGGGACCGCGCAAACACCTCTCTATGACACAGCGCTATCTTATCAATGCTCTTGTAGTGGCTCTTTTTATCTTCGGAGGAAATGCTTTGGTGGGAGAAGGAGTTATTTCTCGCTACCAAACGGTCATCCTTGAGCAGGTGGGTATTTATGTGCTTATGACCGTGTCGCTCAATATTGTGACGGGCTACTTGGGGCAGCTTCCCCTTGGACATGCGGGCTTTATGTCCATCGGCGGCTATGCCTGTGCCATTTTTATTATCCGCGTAATGCCGCTTGTGGGACTCAGTGCAACCGATATGGCTCTTGGATCTGCGCCTGCCATTGCATTGTTTGTTTCGGGACTGCTTTTTGGCGGCGTCGTTGCGGGCCTTGCCGGTGTTATTATCGGTATTCCGGCACTTCGATTAAAAGGCGACTACCTCGCAATCATTACACTCGGTTTTGCCGAAATCATTCGCGTGGTTTTGATAAACATTGACGCAACGCTGGGTTTTAAACTTACCGGAGGCGCTTCCGGTTTAACCGGCATTCCTGCCTATACCAGCTTTTTGAATACGGCGCTTGTGGTGGCCCTTTCAATATTTCTTATTCATACGCTTATGAAGTCTCGCCATGGTCGCGCCATTTTGGCCATTCGCGATAACGAAATAGCAGCCGAAGCATCCGGCGTTAATACCACCTATTACAAGACGCTGGCGTTTGTGTTCTCAGCTTTTCTCGCCGGTATTGCAGGCGGACTCTATGCCGGTTGCATCGGGGTTATGGCTCCGGCGAAATTTGGTTTTATGAAATCGGTCGAGATTCTTGTCATGGTGGTTTTGGGCGGCATGGGTTCCATGTTTGGATCCGTTATTTCCGCAACGGTTCTGACCATACTGCCCGAAGCTCTGAGAGCGTTTGCGGATTATCGTATGTTGGCGTATGCCGTCGTACTCATTCTTGTAATGATTTTCCGCCCCAAAGGCTTATGCGGCTCCTATGATTTCTCGCTCAGTCGCATCATTGAACGCATTATGAACCATGACTATGTCTGGAACAAAGATACGGATGATGACGCTTCTCACAAGGAGGTGAAGTAACATGTCAAAACTTATTCGCCAAGAGTCACCAAACCTTATCCCTGAGCGTGATCTCAACGCCATCCCCGTGCTTCAAGCGGAACATTTGGGCATTGATTTTGGTGGCCTTAAAGCAGTTGAAGACTTTAACATCGCCCTTGGACCTACTGAGATTTCCGGTATCATTGGGCCGAACGGCGCAGGTAAAACAACGATTTTTAACTTGCTCACTAACGTTTACAAACCTACGCGCGGAACGGTTCTTCTCGACGGATACGATCTGGCAGGGAAGAGTGTTATTGAAACCAACCACATGGGTCTTGCAAGAACCTTTCAAAACATTCGACTTTTTAACAACATGAGCGTCCTTGATAATGTACTGGTTGGTCTTGGTCAGACGCTTTCAAGCCATCTCTTTCAGGATTTGTTACGCACGTCAAAGCATTGGCGAGAAGAGAAAGAGGCGCGGGAGCGTGCAATGGACCTGTTGAATATTTTTGACATGACTGCTCTTGCCGCAACCAATGCGGGAAATCTTCCCTATGGCGATCAGCGTAAACTTGAAATTCTTCGTGCGTTAGCCACGCATCCGAAGGTGTTGCTGTTGGATGAGCCTGCAGCCGGCATGAACCCCAATGAGACGCATGAGCTTATGGAAAACGTTCTTAAAATTCGAGAGAGTTTTCATATTGCGGTGCTGCTCATTGAGCACGACATGTCTTTTGTCATGGGGGTCTGCGAAGGTTTGGCAGTGCTTGACCACGGATCGATTATCGCCAAGGGCACTCCTTCTGAAATTCAGAGTAATCCTCGAGTTATTGAAGCATATTTAGGTACTCAGGAGGTGAAGTAGATGGCCTCTTCAGATTTGCTCCTTTCCGTACAGGATTTGAGCGTATCGTATGGTGCGATACGAGCGGTGCGTTCTATTTCGTTTGAAATTAAAGCAGGAGAAATCGTTACGTTGATCGGCGCAAACGGCGCCGGTAAATCAACGGTACTCAATACCCTTTCCGGTCTTATTAAGCCCGATGCCGGCTCGATAGTGTTTTCCGGCGAGAATATCGTGGGTATGAAGCCGCATAAAATCGTTGAAGCGGGTCTTGCGCTTTGTCCGGAAGGCAGACGGGTCTTCTCGCGTATGAGCGTTGCGGAAAACCTTGAAATGGGAGGTTATACGCACTCAGACGAGGAGAATGCGGAAACTCGTGAGCTTGTATACGAGCATTTTCCTCGTCTTCGTGAGCGTCGCAGGCAGATGGCGGGCACACTTTCCGGCGGTGAACAGCAGATGCTTGCAATGGGACGCGCGCTGATGAGCAGGCCAAAGCTGCTTATGCTTGATGAGCCGTCTATGGGTCTGGCACCTCTTTTGATTGAAGAGATTTTCTCGATTATTAAGACGTTAGGCGCTGCCGGTACCACGATTTTGTTGGTTGAACAAAACGCCAATATGGCACTTCAGGTTGCCAATCGAGCGTATGTGCTGGAAATCGGCAAAGTTGTAAAAATAGGAACCGGAGAAGCGCTTCTGCATGACGACGATGTTCGCAAAGCCTATCTGGGAGGATAGGCTACGACATTTGAGGTGCGGTTGTTGAGGTGCGTTTAGGCCGCTGAGGTGCGGCTGTTGAAGGAACTCACATACACAAGAACCTTTGATGCTTGTGTATGTGAGAGTTTTTATATCTCGTCAAAGGTGTTGTGGTGAATGGTGTTGTCGTCGCAGGTAATTGAGGTTCCTGCAAGCGATGGCTCAAGGATTTGTATCCAGAGGTCGTCTCGGACATCCCTGGCGTTATTCATAACCGCCTGAGCAACAATAGGTGATTCACATATGGCAATCATGGCAGCTCCTGAACCCGAGATGACAAAGGCGCTTGCCCGGGCCATCCGTGCCGCTTCGCGAAGGGCATCATAGTCAGGAATGAGTTTTTTCCGATACGGTTCGTGAAGTTTGTCAACGCAGGCGGTGGAGAGAAGACCGGCGTTGCCGGTTGCGAGAGCGTTTGTAACTGCAACCACACGACCCATCTGCCAAACGGCCGTCTCAATGGGAACTTCGGAAGGCATGGCGAGACGGGCGTCTTCCGTTTGCACCGAATATGGCGGTGCAATGGCCACAAAAGAAAACCCGCGCGCAATTTTGATGCGGGAACAAACGGTATGTCCGCCTTCAACAAAAGACGAGGTAAGACCACCATAAATGGCAGGCGCTACATTGTCGGGGTGGCCTTCTATCCTACAGGCAAGATCAAGCGCGCGTTCGGGATCCCAACCGCTGTGCGACTCTTGAAGAGCACAGGCAACGCCTGCAATAACACAGGTTGAACTTGAGCCAAGGCCGCCGGAAAAGGGAATGGGAGAGTCAATGGTAATGTGCTTGGGCGTAGGCTCATCGCCAAGCTTGTCACATGCCGTGCAGTATGCCTGCCACACGAGGTTGTCGTCATTTTGAAAGCGAGAAGGGCAACCGTCAATTTCAAGTTCATCGGCTTCCCTGAACGTAAAGTGGGCACGCAGGTTAAAGGCCAGGCCTAGACAGTCGTATCCGACACCGACATTTGCCGAGGTTGCCGGTACGGAAACGGAAAAAATGATATCGTCTTGCATACAGTTCCCCGTACATCCCTTAGATAGGCTTACCTGAAGATCCGCTGAGAAGCCGATACAACAAAGTGTCCCATTTGATCTTTATCACACACACATGAATGAATGATAGCTCTGTCACGGAGTTTCGAAAGAGGAATTGGGGGAACGGTATCGGTAAGCCCGGCAAGCGTATCCATACACGAAAGACTGTCGTGTTTGAAGTTCTTCTCGCCCAGGGCGCTTAGGACATCAGAGGAGAATTTGAAGGGGCTTGCCGTTGAGACACATACGCACGCCTTACTGTTTGCATGGATTTCATGAGCGGTTCGTGTAAGCACACTTTCGGCTACCGCAGTGTGGGGGTCGATAAGTACGTGTGCATCTCTCCACGTGGATTGGATGGTATGACGCGTCTCGTCATCGGTGGCAAAGCCGCATGCAAACGTTTCTTGAATGCGATCGAGAAGTGCTGAAGGGACGGTGTAGTGTCCCTTTTCGCTGAGATCACGCATAAAAGAAGCAATGCGCTCGACATCGCCATCGGAGAGGTAGTAGAGCAATCGTTCAAGATTTGATGAAACTAAAATATCCATTGAAGGCGAGATGGTTTTTTTAAAGGGGCGTCGCCTGTCATAGGTTCCCGTTTTAATAAAGTCAGTGAGGACATTGTTGGAATTTGAAGCCACGATGAGTCTATCAACGGGTAGGCCCATTCTTTTTGCAAAGTAGCCGGCCAATACATCGCCGAAGTTGCCGGTAGGAACACAGAAACTCACGCGCTCGCCAAGAGAAAGGGCTCCGCGGCGTACCAGTTGTGCATACGCATCAAAATAGTACGTAACCTGCGGGGCAAGTCGTCCGATATTGATTGAATTTGCACTGGAAAGCGCAACTTTACCGTCTTTGAGTTGCTTGTTTAAGGCCGTGTCGGAAAAAATCCGCTTCACTTCCGTCTGTGCGTCATCAAAGGTTCCTCGTACGGCGCATACGGCAACATTTGAACCTTCTTGGGTGAGCATTTGCAGACGTTGGATGTCAGACACGTTGCCCTCGGGGTAAAACACAACCACGCCCGTTCCCGCAACGTCTTTGAATCCGTCGAGTGCTGCTTTTCCGGTATCACCTGAGGTTGCGGTTACAACCAAGATGTTGTGCGTCGAATTCGTGCGAGCTTTTGTCATCAGGCGGGGAAGCATCTGTAGGGCAACGTCTTTGAATGCAGAGGTTGGACCATGGAACAGCTCCAAGAGCCAGTGATTGTCCAAGGGAGTAACCGGTGTAATTGCAGGAGTGTCCCACTGTGTTCCATACGCACCTTGAATACAGTCATCAAGTTCTTCGGAGGTATAGTCGCCAAGGAGGGCAGAGAGTACGTCGTGTGCGGTTGCATGAAAGTCCTGAGCTGAAATACGTGTCAGATCCAGGTGCTTCTCGCCAAGTGAATCGGAAACAAATAATCCTCCGTCAGGAGCAATACCGGCGAGAATAGCCTCTTTTGGGCTAACCGATACGCGATCATCTCTGGTACTGTGAAACCCGACGTTCATGAACCCTCCAAAAATAAGGCAATAACAAACCGAGAACCAACATTTACGTTTCAAGTATTTTAACAATCTACAGAATGTGTTGTTTCTCCCGTAGTATTGTTAACAGAAATTCAATGATATGTGAGTGGGTTTTGTTTTGCGGGTGAAAGGAGTGTTGCGATCAATGAGATCGCCTGTAAAGGTTGCCCTTCTGGGCTATGGCACCGTTGGCAGGTCAGTGGCGCGCATTCTCGATGAATGTACCGATGAAGCCAAACTTACAAGAATTTTAATGCGGCCGGGATTTAATCCGAAAGACCGGCGCATGACCGACTCCTTTGAGAGCATCCTGGACGATCATTCCATTGAAGTTGTGGCGGAGTGCATGGGCGGTCTTGAGCCTGCCCATGAGTATATTGCGCGCGCTCTGGCGGCTGGAAAACACGTAGTAACATCCAATAAAGCCGTGGTATCAACCTATTTTTCAGAGTTTGTTTCCGTTGGCGAGAAGTACGGAAGCGCGCTTCGTATTGAAGCGTGCGTTGGTGGCGGTATTCCCTGGATCGCCGGCATTGAGAAAGCCAAGCGAATAGATGCCATTACCGGTTTCTCAGGCATTCTCAACGGAACGACCAACTATATTGTCTACTCAATGCTCAAGGATGGTACTGATTTTGCGGAAGTCCTTGGTAAGGCGCAAGAGCTGGGCTATGCCGAGCGCGACCCTTCCGCAGACATTGACGGTCTTGACGTTCGAGCAAAAACGATGATTTCCGCAACGGTTGCCTTTGATGTGCGGTGTACGGACTTAGTGCCAACTTCGGGGATTCGCAATCTCACCCGGCGAGATTTGGCGTTTTTTGGCAATCACGGACGTACCGTTAAACTTTTTGGACACGGCGTGTGTAAAGACGGACGCTACGCCGTTGCGGTAGAACCCGTAGCCATTCCGATGGAGACTCTTGAGGCACATGTTCCTCTGAACTTCAATATAGCCACTCTTACCGGAAAAACTATCGGTGAACTTACATTTTACGGACAGGGAGCAGGCGGAGATCCAACGGCAAATGCCGTGGTACAAGATATTCTCGACATAGCTCATAAAAACTTTCCGACGTATTCTTTTGTACACAAGGATTCACAAGCTCTTATATATGAGCCCGAGCTTCTGCGCTCTTCGTATGTTATCCGTACGGAGGCTCCCGTTTGTGATGGAAAGGTGTATGAACCCGGTGCGTATATTGTGCGTGATATAACCGCTCTTCAAGCACGCGAGCTTCTCGATGAAGCCTTAAAGAGTGATCCAACGTCGTTTATGGCGGCGCTGGGTGAGAGGAAATAGGTATGATTAAAATTGCAAAATTTGGCGGCTCAAGTGTTGCGTCCGTCGAACAGTTTAAAAAGGTGAAAGCCATTGTTGAGGCAGACCCCGACCGTCGTTTTATTGTGTCGTCCGCATCAGGCAAGCGTTTTAGCGGAGACAACAAAATTACTGATCTTCTGCTTTTGGTAAATGCTCATATTGAGTACCACGTTGATTGCACGTCTCTTTTGGCCGATATCGAAGCACGGTTTCAAGAAATTGCCGACGGCTTGGGACTTTCATGGCCTGTTGCCGAGAAGTTCGAGGAATTTGCCTTACGTATCAAAAAATATTCACCTGAGTTTGTAGTTTCGCGTGGAGAATGGTTTACGTGTAATCTTCTGGCAGAGTATCTCGATATGCCCTTTATCGATGCCGCTGACGTTATTGTCTTCCATCATGACGGAACCGTTGATATGGAGCGCACCGCGTCGCGCCTGCGCGATGCGGTTGCCCGTGAGGGCTCCTTTGTGCTTCCGGGTTTTTATGGCGCCACCGTCGATGGGGCAATTAAGCTTTTCCAGCGTGGCGGGGGAGACATTACCGGTGCCATCGTAGCTCGCTGCCTTGATGCCGGATTGTATGAGAACTGGACCGATGTTTCCGGTTTTCTTTCCGCTGACCCACATATCGTTGAACATCCACGTGCCATTGGACGCATTACCTTTGATGAGATGCGTGAGCTTTCCTATATGGGAGCTTCGGTCTTGCAGGAAGAAGCAATCTTTCCGGTACGCGAGACAAACATCCCCATTCAAATTAAAAATACCAACAGTCCCTCTGATGCAGGTACCGTTATTCGCGAGACGGCGGATGGTGATGTCAGCGAGCATCTTATTACGGGTATTGCCGGTCGAAAAGACTTTACGGCCATCCATATTAAAAAGGCTCACATGTCCAATGAAGTGGGTGTTATTTCTCGCGCGCTTCACATTGTTGAGCGCTATGGTGTTTCGGTAGAGCATATTCCAACCGGTGTGGATTCATTTGGCATTGTCGTTAATGCCGCTGACGTGCGCGACACCATCTATTCCATTATTGCTGATATCCGCCATGAAATAGAGCCCGATGACATTACGATGGTTGATCGTTTGGCGCTGGTATCCGTGGTAGGTCGTAACATGTCAAAGCGCTCGGGAACTTCCGGAAAGATCTTTGGTGCACTTGGTGAAGCCAACATCAACATCCGCATGATTACACAGAGTTCCGAGGAGATTAGTATTATCGTGGGCGTTGATAACGCTGATTTCGATCGTACCATTAGTGTCATCTACGAGCGCTTTGTTCGCGATGAGATGGTTTTGAGATAGGTGTGGGTATGCAAATGAATGCAGTAAGTAATAAAGATATGGCATACAAACAGAACAGCCTCAGCACTCAGGCAAAAGGGAAGGTTGTTGCAATTCTCGGTGCTACCGGTGTTGTAGGCACACAAATGATGCGCTGTCTTGAGGAGCGTTCATTTCCCGTTTCTAAGCTTGTCCCCCTGGCTTCTTCTCGCTCTGCCGGAAGTTTTGTTGACTTTTGTGGCGAGAAAATCCAGGTACGTGAAGCGACACCTGAAGCCTTTGAGGGCGTTGATATCGTACTTGGAGCAGCCGGCGACGCTCAGGCAAAAGAGCTTTTACCTGAAGCGGTTACGCACGGCTGTGTTTGTGTGGATAACTCGCATGCATTTCGCCTAGATGAAGATGTACCTTTGGTCATCCCTGAGATTAATGCCCAAGACATCAAGAATCACCACGGTATCATCGCCAATCCCAACTGTGCAACCATTATCGGCTTGGTACCTTTGTGGCCGCTTCATAAGGCTGCGGGCGTAAAGCGGCTGATTGTATCCACGTATCAAGCTGCATCAGGCGCCGGTTTGCCGGGACTCAAAGAGCTCGAACGGGAGATGGCCTGTCTTGTTTCAGGCGAGTCTGTAGGCAAGACCACACCGTTTGCCTATCAGCTGGCAGCCAATCTGATTCCGCAGATTGGTGGTTTTAACGAGGAAGGTTATACATCCGAGGAGATGAAGATGCAAAACGAAGGCCGTAAAATCATGCATCTTCCGGAGTTGCGAGTAAATTGCACCTGTGTTCGTGTTCCTGTTATGCGCTCGCATTCTGAATCCATTACTGCTGAATTTGACCATCCTCTTACACCTGACGAAGCTCGTACGGTGCTTGAGGATGCCCTCGGTGTTAGGGTAGTTGATGATCCGTCTGCGCTTGCATATCCTATGCCGCTTGATACATCCGATCAAGATCTTGTATATGTTGGACGCATCCGCAAAGATCTTTCCGCATCCGCCGCTACAAACTCGCTTACATTCTTCTGTTGTGGTGATCAAATCCGTAAAGGGGCTGCCACCAATGCCGTACAGATTGCAGAGTATTTGGTGTAGCGCACTTAAAAAAGCCGCCCGGCAAACCGGACGGCTGAAATCTCTGGTGTCCCCTAGGCGATTCGAACGCCTGACCTGCGGTTTAGAAGACCGACGCTCTATCCAACTGAGCTAAGGGGACCTTTGCGCCCTTCATTATAGCAAGGACACGGCAAAAATCGACCGCAAAGATATACGGAAGCCACATACCTTCCATCGAATGCTCAAGTCCGGTAGTAAAGCGCGTATTCAAATTGTGCTATTCTTGCGACGTTTGCCGTATGCTCACGTTTTTCTCGTTACGGAAATTGAACACTGCTGATTTTGGAGGTTTTATGACCTACGATTTTGAATCTCGTATCGACCGCAGTCAGGAAGGTTCCTGTAAATGGAACACCATGCGCAGAGCACATCCTGAACTTCCGGCGCATATCGTGCCGTTTTCCATGGCTGATATGGAGTTTCATACGGCTCCAGAGATTGTTGATGGTCTGAAACGTTTCATTGACACGGCAGTGCTTGGATACTCCGAGCCAACGGACAAGACAAAAGAAGCCGTGGCAAGCTGGATGGAGCGTCGACATAACTGGCATGTTGAGCCCGAATGGATTTTGAACTCTGCCGGAGTTGTCCCGTCTATTTTTTCATCGGTTGAGGAGTTCACCAAACCCGATGAGGGGGTCATCATCTTTACGCCGGTCTATCATCCATTCTACCTGGCTATCGAGCACTCTCATCGGACGCTTGTTGAGTGCCCGCTTATCTTGAACGATGACCTTACCTACGATATTGACTTTGATCTTTTTGAGCGACTTGCAACGGATCCAAAAAATACGCTGCTGATCTTTTGTTCTCCTCACAATCCTGCGGGAAGGGTTTGGACGGAAGAAGAGCTTATACGAGTTGCCAAGATTGCCGAGAAGTACGGACTGCTTGTAGTCTCCGATGAGATTCACCATGATCTTATTATGCCGGGTTCACATCATACGGTTTTTGAAACGGTTACGCCAACGATAGCAGCGCGCACCATTACCTGCACATCGCCGTCAAAGAGTTTCAATCTTGCGGGTACGCAATTCTCAAACATTATCGTCAGCAATCCCGAGCTTCGAGAGCGCTTAGCCGCCCGCATGAGTGAAAACCATACCACCTCGTGTAACCCCATCAGCTTCAAGGCCTGCGAACTTGCATACAACTATGCCGAGAAGTGGCTTGATGCCTGTATCGCAACAGTGGATGCCAACCAGCATCACGTTATCAACTTTTTTGCCGAGAAGCATCCTGAGATTCGTCTTATTCCGGTTAAAGGCACATATCTTCAGTGGTTGGATTTTCGTGCGCTTGGCCTCACGCACGACGAACTTGACGACTTTCTTGAGAATAAGGCGCAGCTTTTCTTTACGGACGGAACGTTTTTTGGTGAGGCGGCCGATGGATTTAAGAGATGGAATTTGGCCGCTCCGCGTGTGGAGATTGATGAGGCGCTTGATCGTCTTGACAGGGCATTGCTCGAGCTTGAAGGAGAGTAAAAAGAAATTCAGGGGGACTTGCGTGGAAAACTTCAAATTAGGGGTTGCATAATCGTCGAGTTCTGTAATAATAATTTAGCTGCTTCAAGAGGTGGCTAAACGGTGGGAGTAGCTCAGTTGGCAGAGCGACGGACCGTGGCTCCGTAGGTCGAGGGTTCGAGCCCCTTTTCCCACCCCATTTGAAGTTCTTGGATCGTTAGCTCAGCTGGCAGAGCAGGGGACTCTTAATCCCAAGGTCCAGGGTTCGAACCCCTGACGATCCACCAGTGCATTTGTACACCCCGGTCTCCGCCGGGGTGTTTTGCTATTGCAATTCATCGAGCATTGACCGAATTTGTTATGTTTTGCATGACCTAATAATAAAAATGCGTCATACTAGAAGGCAATCGTTTCATGTTCTTTTGTCATGGAGGAATTGCCGTGATTTACACAATGACGTTGAACCCTGCACTTGATTACGTAATGCAACCCAATACGCTGGATATGGGCTTTACTAACCGATCACAAGCGGAAGAGCTCCATTGCGGCGGTAACGGCATTAATGTCTCTACGCTGCTTAATGAGCTTGATATGGTTACGGTTGCCATGGGCATTGTTGCCGGATTCACCGGTGACTATCTTCTGAGCGATCTTCAGAAGCAAGGTATTCCCAGTAACTTCGTAAAGCTCGATTCAGGCTTTACACGTATCAATGTCAAGCTGGACGGCATTGTTATGACCATGGTTAACGGCATGGGACCTCGTATTCCTGAGAAAAAAGTAGACGAGCTTCTCAGGCGTATGGACGTTGTTGGGTCCGGAGACACCTTGGTGCTTACCGGCTCTATTCCCAACTCACTTCCTGAAGATATTTATACACGTCTTATGCAGCAACTTGCCGGAAGGGGCATTCAGTTTGTCGTGGATGCACCCGGACAGCTTTTGATGGAGGCCATCAAGGCGCATCCTTTCCTTATCAAACCAAACAACCATGAAGTTGGTCGTATCTTTAATGCAACTCCGGAGACTCCTGAAGAATGCATCCCGTTTGCGCAGAAGCTTCAAGAGAACGGCGCTCGTAACGTTATTGTTTCTTGCGGTGGCTCAGGTTCGCTCCTTCTGGATGAATACGGCGAGACCCATATTGTGCCTTCGGTAAAGATTCATCTGGTAAATGCTACAGGTGCCGGAGACTCAATGGTGGGAGGCTTCTTGGCTAAAACCACACAAGGCTTTGATTACGAGACAGCCCTTATCTATGCATCTGCGTGCGGTACGGCTACTGCTGCAAGTAAAGGCATCGCCAAGCGCACAACCATTGATAGAGTGGTGGGTGCCCTCTATAAGAAGATGGGGCGCAAAATGCCCGCCGCTATTGCGGAAGAAATTAAGGCAAACCATGCCAAAGCAGAGATTCGCGAGAAGGACTGGCTTGGTACAAAACACGCCCATGAGAAGGAAGATAAATAAATAGGAGTTTATTGCACATAGCTTAGGTAGACAGGTCATCAGGCAGTTGACTTGATGACTTTGGGGGATGTAAGTCGTTGCGGAAGCGACGCAGGTAAGGAGTGGTTATGTACGAGGGAGTCAATGCATCAAACGGCATTGGAATTGGTAATGCCCAAGTAGCAGTTACGCCAGATCTTTCCTTTACAGCGCACCCTATTGATGATGTTGCGGCAGAAAAGCAGCGCTACGCGGACGCTGTTGCAAAATTCATCGATCAGACAAACGCTCAAATGGAACGTATGACTAAAACTGTTGGTGAAGATGCCGCAGCAATCATGGGAGCGCATATCGAGTTTGCCGAGGACGAAGGCATTAAAGATATGGTCAACGGTGCCATTGATGGAGGTACGTGTGCTGAGCAGGCAGTCAGTGATGCCTATGATACGTACTACACCATGTTTTTGGGCATGGAAGATGAGCTCTTCCGTGAGCGCGCTGCCGATGTTGCCGATGTAAAGACCGGTCTTTTGGCAGATCTTCTCGGCAAAGCTGTAGTGGACCTCTCTACGCTTCCGGAAAACTCCGTTATTGTGTGCCATGAGCTCACTCCGTCGATGACGGCTGACATCGACAAAGAGCACGTATGCGGCATTATCACGGAAACCGGCGGTCGTACGTCTCATTCGGCAATTATTGCACGCGCCCTTGAAATTCCGGCCGTTCTTTCGGTTGCCAACATTACAACGGAAGTGGCAACAGGCGCCACAATCATTGTTGACGGCACGCACGGTAAAGTCATTTTGCGTCCGTCCGAAGAAGAGCTTGCTGATTACACCGCACAAGCAGAAGCGTATGCGGCAGAAAAAGCTGCACTTGAAACATTCCGCGGTAAGGAAACTACCACATCTGACGGCAAGAAGGTACTTCTCGTTGCAAATATCGGCAATCCTGATGATGCAAATGGTGCGGTAGACGCTGATGCCGAAGGTGTCGGTCTTTTCCGCTCTGAGTTTTTGTTCATGGATGCCAAAGAGCTTCCAAGTGAAGAAGAGCAGTTTGCGGCATATCAGAAGGTTGCACTTCGCATGAAGGATAAGCCGGTTATTATCCGTACTCTTGATGTCGGTGGCGATAAGGAAATTCCGTATCTCAATATGCAGCAGGAAGAGAACCCCTTTATGGGTTTCCGTGCCATCAGGTATTGCCTGAATAATCCTGAGCAGTATAAGGTTCAGCTTACCGCATTGCTCCGTGCATCTGCATTTGGTGATATCAAGATTATGCTTCCATTGGTAACCGCTGTTGATGAAGTTCGTCAGGCACGTGCCCTTGTTGAGGAATGCAAGAAAGATCTTGATGCGCGCGGCATTGCATACAACAAGGATATTGAAGTCGGCACTATGATTGAAACCCCTGCGGCTTCTCTTATTGCCGATAAGTTGGCTCGTGAGTGTGACTTTTTCTCTATCGGCACCAACGACCTCATTGGCTATACCATGTGCGCCGATCGAGGCAATGATCGTGTGGCATATTTGTATGAGGTATATCAGCCTGCAGTTCTCCGCTCGCTTAAGCGCATTATCGAAGAGGGCAACAAGACCGGTATCATGGTCGGTATGTGCGGTGAGGCTGCGGCAGATCCCCTCCTTATCCCCATTTTGATTTCCTTTGGTCTGTCTGAGTTTTCCGTTTCAGCACCTTCCGTTTTGCGTACGCGTAAGACGATTGCCGCATGGAGTAAGGCTGAGGCCGACGATCTTGCGCGCCGTGCGCTTGAACTTGATACGTCAGCTGAGGTTCGCACCCTTCTTGAGGCGGAAGCCCGCTAGGCACTGTTTGGATATTGTATTAAGCCCTGGCTATTCATGTGGTAGCCAGGGCTTTTGCGTGAGCTTTGTACGGTATGAAACATGATTATGGCATGATGACGCGCAGTGCCTTCGGAAGTACATGTACCTCGTATCTGTCGGCGTAAGGGAGTTCTTCTCCGTCAACTTGCACGGGTACCGGCTCGGAAAACGTTACAACAGCCCTGTCAAGGTGGCGCTGTTTGATGATGTTTGAATTAATGTGTCGGCCCTTCTTTGCGAGTAAAAAGAGCGTCAGCAAACGGGGAATACTGGGAATTTTTGAGTTATAGCAGGCAGTGAGCTTTCCGTCGGTAGGAGAGGCATCGGGACAGATTTTAAAGCCGCCACCATAGGTAGGGCCAACCTGGAATGCCAAGATAAGCTCGCGGAGCTCAAGGGGCTTCTCGCCGTCAAAGGAGACGGAGCACGCATATCCCTTAGAGCCTGCAGAGAGAATTTTAAGTCCTGAGGTAAAGAAGAGCGCCTCACCCTCTTGACTTGTGTCGTGGGCGCGTCTTGTGGTGGTATCAAGGGCGATAGCGGCGTCCAGCCCAAATGAGAGTGTCTCTATGAAGTATTCTCCATTAACTAAACCGAGCTCAACGGGCATTATGTGTCCGCGCACCAGCTGAGCGAGTGCACCTTCCACGTTATTTGGTTTCATGCCAAGGGTGCGCGCATAGTCATTACCCGAACCCATGGGAATAATGCCAAGGGCAGGTCGTCTGTCAGGTGCAATTTTCATGAGTCCATTGGCTATTTCATGAATGACACCGTCTCCTCCAAGTGCAAGAACACTGTCAAAAGAGGCGGCGGAGGCCGCAATGTTTACGGCATCGCCCATACTTGCGGTTAGACGAATTTCATAGCCTTTGGTGGCTGAGGCGTAGCTTGTAAGGAAATGACGAGCAAATTCGGCGCCGGTAGCACCTTTGCCACTATGAGCTGCGGGGTTGGCGATAACAAGCGTGCGGCCAAGCGGAGAGTGTGCCATAGGACTCCTTGGGTAGTTTTCCTCACATGCTCTTCTAGTTTAGCTTCATGTGCGCGGCTGTGCTACGATTATTCGGCAAAGAATCGGTCTGAGAAAGGGATGCCGAGTGGCTAAAGAAACTTCCGACATGCTTGCGGTGTCCGGCAGAGATGCCTGGTATCCACCAAAACAGCGTGACCAGTATATTTTGCGCCAGCTTGTGGGCAAGGATTTCAAGCTTAAATATCGCCGCAGTGTGCTGGGCGTGGTGTGGTCGGTTTTGAACCCGCTTTTGATGATGATTGTTATGGCGGTGGTCTTCTCTACTTTTTTGGGTAACCGAGCGGCAGATGTGGTCAACTATCCGCTTTATCTTATTTTGGGAAATACGGCATTTCAGCTGATGAGTGATGCGACGACCATGGGTATGCGCTCAATCATTGACGCCTCCAGCCTTCTTAAAAAGGTACGCATCAACCGTCTCGTTTTTCCTGTGCAAAAGGTGCTTTTTGCCGTAGTAAACTATGCGTTCTCGCTTATTGCCGTAGCGGTGGTTATGGTAGTCTTTCAAATACCGCTTACGGTGTATGCATTGCTTATGCCGGTGGCGTTGCTGCTTTTGACGCTGTTTTGCGTTGGTATTTCGCTTTTACTCTCCGCACTGGCAGTCTTTTTCCGCGACATTATTCACCTGTGGAGCGTTGTTATGACGGCATGGATGTATGGTACACCGCTCTTTTACTCGGTAAACATCATGTCGCCATGGATGTTGCAGGTGGAGCGTTTCAATCCTATGTATCACTATGTAACATTTATTCGTGATTGCCTGCTTTTTCAGCAGCTTCCTTCCCGTGGCACTATTATGGGCTGTGTGGTAGCAGCTTTTGTTGTCCTCATTGTGGGATACGCGGTGTTTCGTCGCTTGGAGAAACGCTTTATCCTGTTCATCTGATGTGCTGATAGGGGAAACCCGTGAGGTGGGTTTGACGAGCTGTGATGTACATCCTGCGACCTGTGATGTACTTCTCACAACCTGTGATGTACTTTTCTGCTTCAAAACATGGGGCTGTGATGTACTTTTGGCGAGAAAACCGGTCTTATCGCCATAAAAAGTACATCACAGCTCTGCAAAAGTACCTCACAGGTTTGGGTAGCTGTTTATTTAAACCTTGCGTCGTTGTCCATTTAGACCTTCTATAGCGATTTAACCAGCCTTCTTGCTTAGTATCATACGTTCTGTACGTTTGATGTATCAAATGGACAATGAGCAACACAGAACGCAGCAATAATGAGGCCAACAAGAAACGCTATGCAAATGCCTATCTCAAGAGGAGGCGCCAGCAATGGCTCTATGCCAAAGAGGGCAGCTCGGATAATGTCTACAAGATAGGTGATAGGGTTGTATGCGGCGATTGTAGCTGCCCATGTTGGAAGTGAGTCAATGGGATAGAATGCACTGGCAAAAGTAATCAGTAAGACGCTGCTAAAGGAAACGGCCAGAAAGTTGTTGCGTCTAATCAACACATGAACGCCGACTACGGCCGCCATAAAGCTAATGGCAAGAAGCAATCCAACGCTGATAATAAGGTATGTCATTTCTTGAACGACTGGATACTGGGCAAAGGGAATGAAAAGAGCGGAAAGTAACGCACTTTCAATGGTTGCCAGTAAGGTCTGAATGAGTGCATGAGCAGTCACGAAGGCCGGAAATCCACCGCTGCCCCTGGAAGAACGCTATTACCTTCAAAGGCGGCACCAGTCTTTCCAAAGCATTCAATCTGATTAGCCGCTTTTCCAAAGATATTGATTTGATTTTGGATTGGCGGTTGTTGGGATACAGTAAGGACGAGCCATAGGAAAAGCGCTCCAACATTAAGCAGGATGCGTTCAACAAAAAAGCCAATGCACGGGTGGAGGTTTTCCTTGAGGAGCAGTTTTGCCCCACTATTCAGGCAGAACTCTCTCAGGAACTTGGCTGTGAGACAAACATTTACATAGACGAGAAGGCCAAGCAGACCGTTATCTTTGCCTATCCGCACCTGTTCACAAATCCCTCTACCTTGCAGGTCATTCGCTTGGAAATCGGTGCGCTGGCCGGGATGCTGGCAAAGCACATCGTCTCCCTCTATGATATATGAGGTCAGGTTTATGAGTGCTTCGCTGCAATACAGCAATTACTCCGGGAGCGCTGAGTTTGGAAAAGAACATGGAAATCAAAGAGTACCAAACGTACAATGAACAAGAAATCATTGACCTCTATCAAAGCGTTGGCTGGACAAACTATACAAGTTGTCCGGAGATGCTCGAAAAAGCGTACAAAAACTCACTTTGCATTTTGGGTGCATTTGAAAAAGAGAAGCTCGTTGGAGTTGTTCGCGTTGTCGGTGACGGTATATCCATCGTATTTGTTCAAGACATTCTCGTGCTTCCAGAATATCAAAGGCAAGGTGTGGGCTCTGCACTGATGCGAGCCATTCTAGAAAAATATGCTTCCGTGTATCAGGTGGAGCTTCTCACGGATTCTACGGAAAAATCAAAAGCATTCTATTCATCGGTTGGGTTAGCACCCGTTGGTGAGCTTGGATGTAGTGCATACATACGGATGAGTGCGCAATAAAAAATGGAGCGGCGGACGGGACTCGAACCCGCAACAGTCAGCTTGGAAGGCTGATGCTCTACCAATTGAACTACCGCCGCATAGAGCAAAACATACAAAAGCTGGTCGGGGTGACTGGATTCGAACCAGCGACCCACTGCTCCCAAAGCAGTTGCGCTACCAAGCTGCGCTACACCCCGAGCCGAAAGCAAAGTCTAGGGGAGTCTGTCGTTTGCGGCAATGCTCAATTTGAAATTTGATAGTGAAATTCATGTTTTCATTTTGTTTCAACTTGGTAAGAAGAGCGATTTTCTCGACACATAGACGTATTCTGTTTACAACACATATGAAGGGAGCACTATGAGTTATTCCGAGAAGATCATTGCTGAGCTGGAGAAGCGTTATGCGGATCAGCCAGAATTTATTCAAGCGGCGCGTGAGGTTCTGACAACCATTCAGCCTGCTCTTGATGCACATCCTGAGTATGAACGAGTGTCATTGCTTGAGCGTTTGGTGGAGCCCGAGCGTATCATCATGTTCCGTGTTCCTTGGGTTGACGATGCCGGAAAGGTTCAGGTAAATCGCGGATATCGTATTGAGTTCAATTCAGCAATCGGACCGTATAAGGGCGGGCTGCGCTTGCACCCCTCCGTCAACCTTTCAATCCTAAAATTCCTTGGGTTTGAGCAGATTTTCAAGAACTCCTTGACCACGCTTCCCATGGGTGGCGGCAAGGGAGGTTCTGACTTTGACCCCAAGGGTAAGTCCGATAGAGAAGTGATGGCATTCTGTCAGTCGTTTATGACGGAGCTCTATCGCCATATTGGTCCTAACACCGATGTTCCCGCCGGTGACATCGGTACCGGTGCACGCGAGATTGGCTACATGTTTGGCCAGTATAAGCGCTTGCGCAATGAGTGGTCGGGAGTACTTACCGGTAAGGGTCTTCCGTTTGGAGGCTCTCTTGCGCGTACGGAGGCAACCGGCTACGGTGCGGTTTATTTCCTCACGCATATGCTTGCCGAGAAGAACGAGACGCTCAATGGTAAGACGGTCTGCGTTTCAGGTTCCGGAAACGTCGCCATTTATGCCGTTCAAAAAGCACAACAGTTGGGCGCCAAAGTTATCACCGTTTCTGATTCTTCCGGCTACGTATACGATCCTGATGGTATTGACATTGAGCTTCTGAAAGATGTCAAGGAGGTGCGCCGCGCTCGCATCAGAGAGTATGCCGAGACTCGTACCGGTGCAATCTATCACGAGGGTGAGCGTCCGTGGGGCGAGACGTGCGACATTGCCATGCCTTGCGCAACACAAAATGAGCTGGAACTTACAGACGCTCAGAAGTTGGTTTCTGGTGGTACGCGTTTTGTTGCTGAAGGTGCCAATATGCCTACGACACTCGAAGCAACCAATTACCTGGTTGAGAATGGCGTGTTCTTTGCACCCGGCAAAGCTGCCAACGCTGGTGGCGTTTCCGTATCGGGCCTTGAGATGTCTCAGAATGCCGAACATCTTTCATGGACCTTTGATGAGGTTGATTCAAAGCTTCAAGATATCATGGCAAACATTTACACTGCCGCATCTGAGGCTGCCGAGAAGTACGGACATCCCGGCAATCTTATCTTTGGTGCTAATATCGCAGGCTTCTTGAAGGTCGCTGATGCCATGATGGCTCAGGGTGTGTGCTAGAAGCGAGGGGAACTACTTTGATACAAAGGGGTTCCCCTCGATAGAAAATCTTCTCAGAGCATTGGCGTTTTTGCTGATACCAATACGTGGCGTTGCAATGATGCGTTCGCCGGCATGAAGAGGATTGACAGAAAGCACAAGGGGAGTCTTGTGCAGATTGTGTCCGTAGAGTGTACGATCAATGCTGAGAGCGGCACAAACTTTACCGGGACCATTGGTGAGATCGTAATCGCGTAGAGAATGTTTGCGAGTTTTACCGCTTTCACGGAGGGCGCGCATCGTTTCAATTCCCGAAATCGGTTCAACGGCTCGGATGAGCACACCGGAACCGTAGCCATCTTTGCTACAAACGACATTGCAGCAGAAATGCATCCCGTATGAAAGGTAGACGTAGAGATGGCCGGCTGGTCCGTACATGGCAGCGTTGCGTTTGGTTTTGCCGCCGAACGCATGGCTGGCAGGATCACTCTCATCGTATGCTTCGGTTTCGACGATGCGGGCAACTAAGGTGTGCTTCTCGCCGGCGTAAGTGATAGTGCGCGTAAATGTGCAGCCAAGTAATCTTTGTGCAACGACGTCGGCCGAGTCTTCGAGAAAGTCAGGAAACATGAACACCACCAAACAAGATACGTATTGCCTTCTGACATTTTAGGACGTTTAGCCGTTTGGATTTGGAACAACTAATTGAACGTGCCTGGGAATTCCAATGAGATTGTAGTACATAGGCGCTATATTGGTGAAAAATCAAGTGGTTTTACACTTCTCGACAGTGTAACGCTGGATGTTTGCTATTATTTCAAGGCTACGTGAATTTTGCGGGCGTGGCGGAACTGGCAGACGCGCTAGATTTAGGTTCTAGTGGACTGAGTCCATGGGGGTTCGATTCCCTCCGCCCGCACCACGGGCAACGTAGAAAGCCGCTGGTACATCCAGCACGTATAGGTTCGAGACACTGGAGGAACGTTGAACATCACCGTTACCGCTGACAAGCCAAAAGATCAGAAGCTTGCCGTTAAGGTCACCATTCCTGCTGCAGACGTTGACGCTGCGGTTAAGCAGGCTTACAAAGACATTGCTAATAAGTATTCCTTCCAGGGTTTTCGTAAGGGCAAAGCACCGCGTCCTGTTATTAATAGCGTTGTCGGCTATGATGCAGTGCTTGCTCAGGCAACCAATGATCTTCTCGGTACGGCAGAGCCTCAGGTATTTGAAGAGCTTGATCTTGTTCCCATCGGACGGGGAGATTATGGCAAGGATGATAATCTCGTAGAGGAGGGCAAGGATTACACCTATGAGGTAACCTTTAACGTCCGCCCTGACGCACAGCTTGATTCGTATGACGCACCGGCCATCACCATGCCGCCGGAAGAAGCAACCGATGCCGAGATTGATCGTCAGATCAAGACACTTTTGAGCTATCAGACTACCTATGAAGACACAAAGGAGAAGCGCGCCGCCAAAGAGGGCGATGTCATTTCCGTTGATGTTGAAAACATCGAGGGCGCTGCTCATATGGCAGGTGAAGGTCGCACCATTTCGCTGGACGGCGCTCAGATTCCGGAAGAGTTCCAGAAGGAGCTCATTGGTATGAAGCCCGGTGAAGAGAAGGAAATCAAGTGGACTCACAGCCATACCCATGGCGACGAGGTTCACTCACATGACTATGACATCAAGGTCAAATTTGTTGCTCATAAAAAGGCTGTTACGCCAGAGCTGACCGATGATTTGGCTAAGAAGAACTTTGGTTTCGATACCGTAGCCAAACTTCGCGATGCCGTTAAGGAAGAGATTGAAAACGATAAGAAAAACTCTCTTCCAACCCTCAAAGAAGATCGCGTTGTTGAAGAGATGGGTAAACGCCTGCAGCTTGATGAGGTCCCTGCTGAGTATAAAAATGAAATTTTCAACGAGATTGCACAGGAGTTCCTCAATAATCTGCAGCGCCAAGGAGCAACCCTCGACATGTTCCTTGCTGCTCGCGGCATTAAGACCGATGACTTCATCAAAGACCTTCAGGAGCAGGCAGACGAGCGTGCCCGTCAGTCTCTAGCGCTTGATGCGGTTGCTCGCAACCAGGACATCAAAGCCACCGACGATGATGTCCGTGCTGAGTTTGAGAAGGCTGGCGTCAAGGATGTCGAAAAGACTATCGAGGAGTGGAGAAGCGCCGGCCGTCTTCCTGCCATACGTGAGTCTATCCGTCGCTCCAAGGCACTCGATTGGCTCCGCGATAATGCTCAGGTTACCGTAAAGGATGAGATTGCCGAGCAGGACGCTGAAGCCGCAAAGAAAGAAGCCGAGAAGAAGCCCGCCAAGAAGACCGCTGCCAAAAAGTCAGCTAAGAAGGAAACAAAAGAATCCAAGGCAGATGCAGACAAAGCAGACGAAAAAGACGCTCAGTAAAGAGAATCTGCTTAGATAGATTTTATACCCCGGGATAGAATATAGTGTCTCGGGGTATCCTTTTAGAGACTGATTGTATACACAAGGAGGATGCATGAACGTTCCAACAAATACTCCGCTCATTCCATATGTTATCGAGCAGACTCCCCGCGGCGAGCGCAGCTATGATATTTATTCTCGGTTGCTCAATGACCGTATCGTATTTCTCGGTGAGCCCGTGACGCGAGATTCCGCAAACCTCGTTATTGCACAGCTCCTCCATCTTGAAAGCCAGGATCCCGAGAAGGACATTTCACTCTACATTGATTCTCCTGGCGGAGATGTGTACGCCGGTCTGGGCATTCTTGATACGATGAACTTTATCAAGCCCGATGTTTCAACTATTTGCGTGGGTATGGCAGCTTCAATGGCCGCCGTTCTTCTCGCCGCCGGTGCAAAGGGAAAACGTTTGGCACTTCCAAACTCCATGGTTTTGATCCATCAGCCGTCAAGTGGTGTCCAAGGTCAGCAAACCGATATTCAAATTGTTGCCGATGAGACAAAGTGGATTCGCCAGCACCTTAATGAACTTCTTTCAGAGTATACCGGGCAGCCGCTTGAGAAAGTAAATGTTGATACCGAGCGTGACAATTATATGCGCGCCCAAGAGGCAGCTGATTATGGCCTTGTGGATCGCGTTATTTCTTCTCGTAACGATCAATCAAAGGCTGAGTAAGGGGCTTTTTAATGTCAAAAAAGCAAGGTTTCCCCTTTGATGACCAAGAGATGCGTTGTACCTTCTGTGGCAAGAGTCGCAGTCAGGTAAACAAGCTCATTCAAGGTCCGGATGGTGTTTGTATCTGCGATGAGTGCGTGCGCACTTGTAGCGACATGATTAACGATTCGTTTGAGCTTGAGCTTGAAGAAGCCGAGCGTAGTGATGCCACCTCAGACGAGCCTCTCATTAAGAACCTCCCTACGCCTCATGAGATCTATGACGAGTTGTCGCAGTATGTTATGGGTCAGGAAGACGCCAAGCGGGCCATGTCCGTTGCGGTATACAACCACTATCGCCGCATTCTCTCAGGCAATGATGAGCCCGCTGAGGGCGATGAGGACGTTGAGATTGCAAAGTCAAACATTTTGCTGCTTGGACCTACCGGTACCGGCAAGACCTTGCTTGCTCAGACACTTGCCCGCTTTTTGGAGGTTCCTTTTGCCATTGCCGACGCCACCACGCTTACGGAAGCCGGTTATGTTGGCGAGGACGTTGAAAACATTCTTCTGAAACTCATCACGGCGGCTGACGGAAACGTTGAGCGTGCGCAGGTTGGCATTGTTTACATCGACGAGATTGACAAAATTGCCCGTAAGGCGGAAAACCTCTCCATTACCCGAGATGTTTCCGGTGAGGGAGTTCAACAAGCGCTCTTGAAGATTCTGGAGGGAACTGAGGCGAGCGTGCCTCCAACAGGCGGCCGCAAGCATCCTCAACAGGAGCTTATCCACATTGATACCACCAACATCCTCTTTATCTGTGGCGGAGCCTTTGTTGGTCTCGATAAGATTATTGCGGATCGTATCGGTAAGAAGGGTATCGGGTTTAACTCTCATGTTGCTGAGCGCTTTGATCAGGGTGAGTCCGATCTTATCGCTAAGGTGATGCCTCAGGACTTGCATAAATTTGGCATGATACCCGAGCTTCTCGGCCGTATTCCCGTCATTACCTCCACGCGAGAACTGGGTGAAGACGATCTCGTAAGCATTTTGACTGAGCCTAAGAATGCTCTCGTTAAGCAATACCGTCGTATGTTTGAGCTCGAGGGCGTTGATCTTGAGTTTACCGATGAAGCTCTTCGGGAGATTTCTCGCAAGGCCTTGGAGCGTGGTACCGGTGCCCGTGGTTTGCGTGCCATTTGCGAATCCACTCTTCAAGAGACCATGTTTGATTTGCCGTCTGATTTGGATATTACGCGGGTTGTGGTGACTCCGGAAAGCGTTGGCGGCGAGAAGTCCCCTGAGCTTGTGAAGGGCAAAAAGAAAGATCACGATTAAGCTTACACTGCGACTAAGCTCGTAGTTTGGTTTTGAATTCACCTCTGAAATGGTGTTCAGAGATAAAACCCACTCCAAAGTATTTTGGAGTGGGTTTTGCAGTGCGAGAAAATCATGACGTAAGAAGCACCTCAATGAAGCGACGTTGTCCTTCTCGACCGGCCGTGTCCCATTTGAAGACTCCCGCATCTTCCAGGACATGCCCAAAGACTTTTCCTACCTCGTCGTGGAGAATCTCTTCAATGTGTCCGGGGCTTTGAGCGATGTCTTGTTTGCGACGGCGGAATAATTCAAGGGCCCAAGGCGCGTGAGAGATTGTCTCAGGGGTGGCGAGAAGTGCTGCGTTGAGGGCCTCTTCATCGTTTGTTTCCACGGCGGACAAAAGCGCCTTTCCAACCGCATTGAGTTCTTTTGCAAGGCGCGGAGGAAGAATGGCCAGACCCATGGCTTCAATAAGGCCGATGTTTTCCTTTTTGATGTGATGGTACTCGGCGTGAGGGTGGAATACACCCAGCGGATGTTCGTCGGAGGTGATGTTGCAACGCAATATGAGATAGGCCTCATAGTGTAAATCAACGCGGCGTACGACAGGGGTTACCGTATTATGAGGCGTCCCGTTCGCAGAGTGAGCGATGATTCCAACAGACGCATCCGAGTATGCTCTCCACGTTGCGATAGTATGATCGGACGCATCGAGAAGAGCTTTTTTGTTGGAAGAAGTAAGCCGTACTACGGAAAGCGGCCACGTGAGGATTTCTCCTTTTACATCAGGATATTTGTGGAAGCCAAAGGTTTCTGAGACATCGGCTTTCATAAGGGGAAATTCGTGTGCGCCACCTTGGAAGTGATCGTGGCTGAGAATGGATCCTCCCACAATAGGCAAGTCGGCATTGGAGCCAACGAAGTAATGGGGGAGGAAGTCCACAAAATCAAATAAGCACTCAAGGGCACTGCGATCAATATGCATGAGGCGATGATGAGCGCTCATGGCGATGCAATGTTCGGTAAAGTATGCGTATGGGCTGTATTGAAGTCCCCAACGCTCGCCGCCAAGCTCAATGGGAATGATGCGCAAGTTCTGACGAGCTGGATGAGCTCCAAAAGCGGAAGAAGCGTCTCGCCCCGAGTAGCCTTCATTTTCAATACACAGCTGGCAGGCGGGGTATTTCTCGCCGGAACATTGTGTGGTTTCCGCGGCCTTTGCGGCTCCTGAGGCTCCTGCATTACCCGTAGTTTTTGCAGCCGCAGCGGCTCCCGCAGCCGCTATTTCACGAGGGTCTTTTTCAGGCTTGGAGAGGTTGATTGTGATTTCCAAGTCTTTCCACTTCGTGGGGGTTGTCCATTGAATATTTCGCGCAATGGCTTCCCGTCTGACATACCCCGCATCGCAGCTCAGCCGATAAAAATAGTCGGTTGCGGCTTTGGGGGAGTTTTTTTCATAGAGATCCCGGAACGTCCGGAAAACATCGGAAGGCTTTGGCATCAGGACGCCCATGATACGCATGGATATGCGATCGCGTCCGGCAGTGGTGTCTTCTTCCTTTCCATTTAAGACAGCTGCGCGTGCGAGAAGCGCCAACGTATCTTCCAAATCAAATGCATCCGCAGATGCCCCCGTATGCCCGCCATACGAATTTTTCTCCGCAAGTACCCAAGCCTCATCAGGTGCCGGTCCTTCGGCTCCAATGATATCCAGCACAAGGTTGTAACTCCATATACGATCGTTCCAGCCGATAAGATCTGTCAAGACGGCATAGTCAATCAGCTTTTGAACGGTTTGCGCGATGGCTTTTTCAGCGTGGACGTCCTTCTCGACAGCGATGTCCTTTTCGGCGTTATCGGTTTTTTCGGTATTTACAGCCATTGTGCCCAGGCCCCTTCCTCAGAGATTGCGTAGCGCTGACATGCGTTGTCGCCAAACCAAGTGTTCATCTCCTCTGTAAAGGTCTCGACAATATCGAGCGGCACGAAGCACTGGATGGAGCCGCCAAAGCCGCCTCCGTGGATGCGCAGAGCTCCGCGACCGTCCAGTATATGCTCGGCAAGACCGAGAGCAAGCATGGCAGGCTGGAAGCTGCCGGCAGTGGAAACATTTTGTAAATACATGGCGGAACTTGCGCCGGATGCACGGGTAAGAGAAAGAAACTCACGAATGTCTGCGTGGGTAAGTGCACTCCAGCGCTTATCGACAAGGTCATTTTCGTACCAGTAGTGAATGGCGCGAAGTAAGGCTCGATCTCCCAGTTTCTCGCGAAGCTCTACGACGCGATCGTTAAAGTTTTTGGAGTCTACTTCACAGAGACGCGCTTTTCCAAACTCGGCGGCTACCTTCTGCATTTCAACGGGGACGGCGGCGTATTCGTCGGTAAAGAGAACATGATCGGAGCCAACGTCAATAAGACACAACGCATATCCGTAGTCCTCAAAGTTATAGTCAAGTTTGGCAGTCTTAGGAGCCACGGGATCTTCAAAATCCATAAACGCAAGGCCACCCATGCAAACGGAAAGCTGATCCATAAGGCCGCTGGGCTTGCCAAAATACTCATTTTCAGAGAACTTGCAGGCAAGAGCCAAATCAACGGGGGAGAGTTCGGGGCCCTCCCAAAGCGCTTCCATGGCGCGTCCCAAAGCCGCTTCAATGGCCGCAGAAGAAGAGAGTCCGCCGCCTCCGGGAACGGTGCTGGTAAGTGCAATATCAAATCCCCGTGGGGTAAAGCCCCGGTTGACCAGTGCCACAAGCATTCCGCGGGTAATGCCGATGGTTGAAAGATATTCGTCCGTATTCTTCTCTTGTTCAAAGACGGTAATTTCAAAGGGTTCGTATCCCTCACTTGCCACACGGATCATATCGGTGTTATTGGGCGCTGCAATGCCGTCAATTGAGACATTGAGTGCGCCTGCAATAACGTGACCGCCCTCATGATCGGTATGGTTGCCGGCAATCTCCGAACGACCGGGAGCATGAACGGCAAGATATGTTTGACGGGTGCCAAATTGTTTTTCAAAAAGCGCCTTGGCAACTTCGAGGCGACTGCTGAGACGCGGGCTAATCTGGTGGGTCATAAAAATTCCTTTACAACGGGGCTGATATGCCAAAATTAAATCATGCATGCACGGCCTATGTACGCATGGACTCTTCTCGCGGGCGGATACGATAGACGATTGACTCTATATACGGATGGTCTGCGTCACAGAATGATTGGCTCCATGCAGGATGATGGATAAAGTCGGGATAGAATTCCGGCTCAAAAGCAAAGCCGCCGTTTGGTCCGTAAACGGCTCCGTCTTTGGCGTTTATATCGCCAAGCCAGTTTCCGGTGTAGAAGTGAGCTCCCGGAGTTGTGAGCAAAATAGCGAGTTCTGCTTTTGTTCCGGTGGCGAGAAGCGCAAGACGCGGCTCTCCCTGTGGCGTATATCCGTCAATGCAGAAGCAGTGGTCATATCCATGAGCTCGGTGGATTTGCTCGTTATCGGCGTCAATGTCTTTTCCGATGTACTTTGGCGCTCTAAAGTCAAACGGAGTTTCTGCAACCGGTGCCATAACACCTTGCGATACGCAGTCTTCGCGGAGGGGAAGGTAGGTATCTGCGGTAATTTGAACAAGATGGTTGCGTACGGTGCCGCAATCGTGTCCCGATAAATTAAAGTAGGTATGGTTGGTCATATTGACCAGCGTTGGCATATCTGAAGTGCAGCTGTAGGTGAGAAGAAGCTCGGCTCCTTCAGGTATTTCTTTAAGCGTATAGCATGCGTGTAAAGAGCGATTGCCGGGAAGACCAAAGGTGCCGTCGTCAAGACGGAGACTAAATATGACGGAATTTGCCTCTTCGTCAATTTCGGCATCCCAAAGACGTTTATGCAGACCGTGTTCAAGATCAGTGTGAAGGTTGTTCTGCTTTGTGGGCCCGTCGTTTTTTGGAAGATGATAGATGTGTCCGGCGAGAGGAACTTCTGCTTTATCGGTGCGATTGGCCGAAGGCCCAACCGTCATTCCGTAGCAAGCCGGATTGTCAAAATAATCCTCCAGTTTGTCAAAGCCCAAAACAATGTCGCTTTTTTTGCCGGCGGCGTCTGGAATGGATATTGAAGTAATGGCAGCACCAAAGTCAGTAAGGACAACCTCTTGAGATCCGGCGGCAAGCGTATAGGTATATGCCGGAAGACCATCGGGCGTTGTTCCAAATAATGTGCGAGAAATCATGACACCTCCCAGTACATAACCTGTATATATCTCAAGTATAGCCATGATGTTAACGTACTCAAATACTTTACGGTGAACGGAATCTTTTTCGAGTGCAGCGGTATGTTTTCGATAAGCGGTCGGTCGAGAACTGCAAGCGGTACACAATATCAAGCGCAACGAAAATTTTTGATAAAGAACATTCGCATTGTTATTATGGGTTCGTTAACATTCGGAGGTGGTAGCACATGGCGAGACGATCGCTTGAGAAAAAGCGCCCTATATCAATGGCAGATGTTGCGCGGGAGGCGGGCGTCTCACAGCAGACGGTCTCTCGAGTGGCGAATGGATTATCAAATGTTAACGAAGATACACGGTTGCGTGTGCAAGCAGCCATGGCAAAGCTTGGGTTTCGGCCAAACTTTGCCGGTCGTTCCCTCAGAAGCGGACAGTATAACTCGGTAGGACTTTGCCTGTATGATGTGCGTGAGTTTGGTAACTTAGCCACCGTAGACGGTATTCTCTCCGCTGCTCGCGAACACGGATATGCCATTACCATGATTGAAAATGTTGACGACAATCTTTCGTTAAAAGACGTCTCCCACAAAATCACCGAGCTTCCCGTTGACGGCATGATTATCAGCATGAGTCTCATGGCATCTGATTTTGATTCATTTAAGCCGCAACCCGGCATGGGAACCGTTCTTTTGAGTATGTATGAACATCCGTGCTGCACAACGGTGGAGTCGGATCAATATGGATGTTCATGGACGGTTGTCGAGTACTTGAAAAACGCAGGCCACAGAAATATCCGTTTTGTGGCAGGCCCTTCGTACTCAATCGATTCAAATTTCCGACAAAAAGGTTGGGAAGACGCTCTCGTGCATTTCGGCCTTCCGGTGGTGCAACCCCTTGCAGGTAATTGGTTGGCAGACAGCGGCTACGAAATAGGATGCAAGCTTTCAGCCGATACGGAAATGACGGCAATTTATTCGGCAAACGATCAAATGGCACTCGGTATTATTGCGGCGCTTCAAGATAGAGGCATTCGAGTTCCGGAAGATGTCAGTGTTGTGGGCGTTGATGATTCTCTTGAGGGGTATGTCCCGCATTGCAATTTGACAACCATCCGCTTTGACCTTCTCAAACGCGGACGCACTGCCTTTGAACATGCACTCTTGGGGCGCAAACCGGGATATACGCCTGAGACCGTTCGTATTCCGGGGCGGCTTATCGTGCGAGATACCGTAAGGAATCTTCATTGAGAAATGCTCAAAAGACCTTCATGGGCAGCTCTTGTCGGTATGGTCTATACTCGATAGAGTTGTGTCGAGAGAGAGTAATCGTAGGAGCAATATGGGCAATTCACGTAAACCAGAGCTAACGTGGGATGTTAAGGTGTCGCTGAGCGCCTATGAAGTGCGTGTTGGCGAACCCATCATTGCTACTCCGTGTATCGAAGGCGCAAATCCCGAAGGCTTTCGTTTCAACTATGTGTGGTCGCGAGACGATTGTTGGGAGGACGGTTGGTGGGATACGACGGAGCATGAGTTTGGAGGCTCCATTACCGACACCAGCTGGACCTATACGTTTGATGAGGCCGGCCGCTACCATCTCTACATCGATGCTTTTGATCCTAAGGGCAATCCGCAAACGGTGACGGTATGGGTTGTCGTAGCCGGAGAAAATGACTTCATGCGCCCCGCGCTTCCTTCCGAAGACGCGCAGACGGTAGTAAAAGTCGATCATGTCTGCGAAATTTTTAACATTGCGTCCGAGCAATACAATTCCTTGAAAGAGTACTTTATTGCCCTTGCCCACCATGAGCTTAATTTCAAGGAGTTTCGAGCCCTCGATGACATCAGCTTTGAGGTTAAGCGAGGAGAAGCCTTTGGCCTCGTGGGCACGAACGGATCCGGCAAGTCCACGATGCTCAAAATCATTGCCGGCGTTCTTGAACCGACAAAGGGATCCTGTGAGGTCATGGGAACCATTGCGCCGCTTATTGAACTTGGCGCCGGCTTTGATATGGAGCTGACCGCTAAGGAGAACATCTATCTTAACGGTGCGCTTTTGGGCTATAAAAAAGAATTCATTGACGAGCATTTTGATGATATCGTGAGCTTTGCAGAGCTTGAGGGCTTTATGGATATGCCGCTCAAAAATTACTCTTCAGGCATGGTGGCGAGAATTGCCTTTGCCATTGCAACCGTTACCGAGCCGGATGTGTTGATCGTTGACGAGACGCTTTCGGTAGGTGACTTCTTGTTCCAGCAAAAATGTGAAAAGCGCATCAAGGATCTCATTTCTTCCAACAACGTCACCGTTCTTCTCGTGAGCCACTCAATTGATTTGGTCCAGAGAATCTGCGACCGTGCCATTTGGATTGAAAAGGGAAAGCAGCGTATGCTTGGACCGGTAGATGAGGTCTGTGAAGCATACGAGCATCTCAAGCGCTCATGACGGAGAATGTCCCTAAGTGATGAATATAAGAGCTTCTCTGTGAATTTTCAGTCGGATTATGGCGTCCGTATGCTACACTTTTGCTGTCTTTAAACGTGGTACGAGATACCCGAAAGAAAAAAGAACTTCATATACTTTCCGGGATGTCTGTGCCGCGTGGTGGTCAGGCATCTTTTTTATGAGGAGGGTATATGGAGCAAACCATACCCAAGGCCGTCATCATGGACGATGCGGCCCTCTCGCGTGCCATTACTCGCATTGCTCATGAAATCATTGAGCATAACGAAGGCACCAAAAACATTGCGTTGGTGGGCATTATCCGCCGCGGTGAAACCATTGCAATGCGACTTGCTGATGAAATCCAAAAAATTGAAGGAGAGCGACCTCAGATTGGCTCGCTTGATATCAGTTTTTATCGCGATGATGTACGGCGCAGCATTGCACCGGTGCTTCATGCAACCAATATTCCTTTTGAGATTAACGGTCGTGATATCGTACTGGTTGATGACGTGCTCTATACCGGACGTACCATCCGAGCTGCTCTTGATGCGCTGATGGATTATGGTCGTCCTAAAACGGTACAGTTGGCGGTTATTGTCGATAGAGGCCACCGCGAACTTCCCATTCGCGCCGATTATGTAGGTAAAAACGTACCGTCTTCCCATGAAGAGATTGTTCGCGTTGAGGTCGAGCCCATTGACTCTACAAATGAGGTATGCGTGTGGGACAAACGCCACACCGATGAAGCTAAAGGGGGCATAGAGTAAATGCTGTCAGTTAAACATCTTATTGATACCAACAGCCTGACTGCCGATGACATTACTCAGATTCTGGATACTGCAAAGGCATTTGAAGCCGTCAATAACCGTGACATCAAAAAAGTTCCCGCTCTTCGCGGACGTACCATCGTTAACCTTTTCCTTGAGCCCTCAACGCGTACGCGGTCTTCGTTTGAACTTGCCGAGAAGCGCCTCTCGGCGGACAGCTTGAATATGGGCGGTTCCACCTCGTCTGTCGTAAAAGGCGAGAGCCTCGCAGACACGATTCAGACCATCGATGCAATGAACGTAGACATGTTTGTATGCCGTGCGCGCCTGGCGGGTACGCCTCAGCGCATTACGGAAAACACCGACGCGATTGTGATAAACGCAGGTGACGGCAAACATCAACACCCCACGCAGGCCATGCTTGACCTCTATACCATTCGTGAAAACTTCGGACATTTGGATGGCCTTAAGGTTGCCATTGTGGGCGATCTGTCGCACAGCCGCGTTGCCGGCTCTCTTGCCCCGGCGCTCAAGACCATGGGTGCTGAGGTAACGCTTGTGGGACCTCCTACGTTCCAGGTAGATGATCCCGAGTGGTTCGGTTGCCCTCAGACCGCTGATCTTGATGAAGTCATTCCTGAGATGGATGTCGTATACATGCTGCGCGTGCAGCTTGAGCGTATGGAAGGTGCTGCCATTCCTTCTCGCCGTGAGTACAACCGTCTCTTTGGTCTTGACGAGCGCCGCGCAAACCTCATGAAGCCCGAAGCGATTGTGTGCCATCCGGGACCCATGAATCGTGGTATGGAGATTAACACGGAGGTTGCCGACTCGGCTCGCTCGCGCATCCTCAATCAGGTTAATGCCGGTGTTTTGACTCGTATGGCTGCAATGTATCTACTGCTTGGAGGAGAATCTGATGGCCTATCTGCTTAAAGCTGCTCACGCAATTGACCCACAGCTCCATCTTGATGATATCTGTGACGTTTTGATTGAAGACGGAAAGATTGCTCAGATTGGAAAAGATCTTGCGGCGCCAAAAGACGCCCGCGTCATTGATGCTGCGGACAAGTATTTGGTGCCGGGTCTTGTTGATATGCACGTGCATTTTAGAGACCCTGGATTTGAATATAAAGAGACCATTGAGACGGGTTCTCGGGCGGCGGTCCACGGTGGCTTTACCGATGTCGCTACCATGCCTAACACCAATCCGGTTACAGACACCGGAGCGGAGATTCGCTATCAGCTTGATCATGGGCGAGAAGTCGGTCTTGTACACATCCGTCCCATCGGAGCTCTCACCAAAGAGTCAAAAGGCGAGGCTTTGGCTGAGATTGGCGACATGGTCATGGAGGGCGCCTGTGCCTTTTCCGATGACGGACATGGCGTACAGAGCGCCGGCATGATGCGTACCTGCATGGAGTACGTCTCGCAATTCAATCGCGTCGTGGCGGCTCACTGCGAAGTTGAGTCCCTCTCCGCAAACGGCGTTATTAACGAGGGGAGGGCCAGTACGCGCCTTGGCATGTTTGGCTGGCCTGCACTCGCAGAAGAGCTGGAGATTTCCCGAGACATTGAGCTCTGCCGCTTGACGGGATGCCCGCTGCATATCTGCCACATCTCAACGGCACGTGGCGCTGATTTGGTGCGTCAGGCAAAGGCTGAGGGGCTGCCGGTTACCGCCGAGGTTTGTCCGCACCACCTCTTCTTAAACGAGGAAGATATCACGACCACCTATAACACCAATCTGAAGATGAATCCGCCACTCAGAACGGCCGATGATGCACGTGCGCTTCAAGAGGCCGTTGTTGACGGCACCATCGACTGCATCGTGACTGACCATGCACCGCATGCGGCACACGAGAAGGACACCGAGTGGGAGATTGCCTACTTTGGCACCATTGGTCTTGAAACGTCACTGCCGCTGATGCTGACGCGTATGGTGGCATCAGACAAACTTTCATGGACCCGCCTGGTGGAGCTCATGGCGGTAAATCCCCGTCGGATTTTGCGTCTTGAGCCCATACGTCTTGAAGCCGGCTGTACGGCGGACCTTACGCTTATTGATCCCAATCTCAAGATAGACGTTACCGAAGACTACTTTGAGAGCAAATCAAAGAACTCCGCGTTCATTGGCGAGAAGCTCTGCGGCGTGGCTACCGACGTCTTTGTCGGAGGTCGCCGTACGCTTGCGGAAGGTATCGTGACTCCTCAAGGAGAAAAGTAATGGCGCTTCGGGGAAAGGCACACCTGTTTGACTTTACGATCGTCTCCAATTCTTTGGTGGCAGAAGATACGTATAAAGCAATCCTTTCTGCCCCCGGACTTGCTGACGTGCTGGAGCCGGGTCAGTTTGTAAATGTGAGGGTTCCTGGCGACTCAACACACATCCTTAGGATTCCTCTGTCCTTCTCGCACGCCGATTGCGCTCATGAGACACTTGAACTCATCTACGCCACGATAGGCGAGGGTACGCGTCGTCTTGCGTGCATGCAGCCGGGAGAGATAAGCGATCTGGTAGCTCCCTGCGGAAAGCCATGGCGGATATCTGCGACTTCCACACGGGCGGTTCTTGTTTCCGGGGGAGTCGGCATTACTCCGCTCATTGCGGCCGCTCGCGTACTTGCCGAGAAGAATATTGCCTTTGATGCGTGTATCGGAGCACAGACGGGCTCACGGCTCTACGGTAAAGACGAACTTTTAGCACTTGGCGCAAAACAGGTTATTGAGACAACCGATGACGGGTCGCGCGGTGTGAAGGGCTTGGTGGTCGATGCTCTTTCCGAGCCGCTTTCACAAGGAGTTTGGGATGCGGTGTATACCTGCGGACCTGAGCCGATGATGCGAAGTGTTGCCCGGCTTGCGCACACATACAATGTTTCGTGCCAGGTGTCCATGGAGCGCATGATGAGTTGTGCCTTTGGAGCTTGTAATACCTGTAACGTTGCCCTTGCGCGTGGAGGGTATGCGTCTGCGTGCATGGACGGACCCATCTTTGATGCAGAGGAGGTGGCATGGTGAGCGGCGTTGATATGGCAGTAAACCTTGGTGGCATTGCCATGAAAAATCCCATCAACACTGCGGCCGGTACGTTTGGATATGGCTGGCAGTTTGAGGGCTTTTACGACGTGTCACAACTTGGAGCCATTACCATGAAAGGCGTTGCCCGTGTGCCGTGGGACGGCAATCCTGCGCCTCGCATGTGTGAGCTTACCAGCGGGATGATGAATTCCGTTGGTCTTGCAAATCCGGGCATTGACGCCTTTGTCGATCATGTCGGCTCGTATATGGATGAGCTTGAAAATCGCGGGACGCGCGTCATTATGCAGATGGCGGCTCATTCGGTGCAAGAGATGGTCGATGTCGTGGAGCGTACCGAAGAGCTTGCACCGCATGTCTCAGCTCTTGAACTTAATATCAGCTGTCCTAACCTGGCAAGGGGAGGTACGCCCCTTGGCGCTACGCCCCGGCAAGCCGCTGAGGTTATGCGCGCCGTGCGGCCCCGTACCACCCTTCCGCTTTTGGTTAAGATGGCTCCCGTTAATGTTGCTGAAATCGGCAAAGCGCTTGAGGCGGAGGGAGCAAACGGGCTGACGCTGATAAATTCGCTCTCAGGAATGTCCATTGATGTTCATACGCGCCGCAGCCGTCTTTCCAAACCTACCGGGGGCATGAGCGGACCGCTTTGCCATAACGTTGCCGTCCGTATGGTTTGGGAGTGCGCACAGGCAGTGCGGATTCCTATCTGCGGTGTTGGCGGTGTCGAGACGGGCGAAGATGCTGCGGAGTTTATTCTTGCGGGCGCCACGGCGGTTTCTGTCGGTTCGGCAAATCTCTACGACCCCATGAGTGCTCCTCGGATTCTTGCGGAACTTACGAAGTGGGCTGAATCACAGGGCGTATCCGATATACACGAATTGATTGGAGCTTTTGAATGCTAAGTGATACCGAGGCGCGCAATGCGCTTATCGTGGCTCTTGACTGTGATCGCGCGCGAGCTCTTGAGCTTACCGATCTTCTCGCGGACCATGCCAGATGGGTCAAGGTTGGCATGACGTTGTTTTATCGATATGGCCCCGGTATTGTGCAAGAGATGAAGGATCGTGGATTCAACGTGTTTCTTGATCTTAAGGTGCATGATATTCCGTTTCAGGTTCATGGTGCGGTGCGCTCCGCGTCGCTCTCCGGGGCTGACATCATATCCATTCATGCGCTCGGCGGATCCCACATGATTGCTTCCGGCCGAAGCGGTGCTGCGGAAGCTGCGGAGGTACGCGGTGTGGGCGAAAAAGGCCGCACCAAACTTGTGGCTATTTCGATTCTTACAAGCATGAATGAAGAGGATCTGTCTTCCATTGGCGTTCGTGATACGGTTGCAAGCGAGGTAGAGCGCCTTGCAAAGCTCTCGTATAGCGCCGGTGTGGATGGTCTTGTGTGCTCTGCTCAGGAAGCTTCTTCGATGCGTGAGATTTTGGGTCCGGAAGCGTTGATAATTACACCGGGCATTCGACCAAGGGGTGCCGAGAAGGGCGACCAACAACGCACGGCAACTCCCGCATCAGCGATTGCGGCCGGTGCATCAAAACTCGTTATCGGCCGACCCATCACTGAAGCAAAAGATCCTTGTGCGACATTTGAAGAAATTGTAAACGAACTTATTTGAATGGGTTTCTAACATTTTTTATCGTAAACGGAGATTTTGTTAAAATTTTACAAATAAGCAGGTAAATATTATACTTTTCTATATACAAGGATTGAGTTTGTGTGTAGAATGTGCAAAAATAATGACGTTTCAAGGGAAAATGCTCTGTACCCCCTTGTAAAACCGCTGATGTTTGGCATACTAGTTCGTTGATTGTGCGTACAGCACAAAATATTGTTTGTGTACTTAGCCAAAAAGTACCGATGTTTGGAGGAATAATGGCACTACCTAACCTCACACCTGAGCAGCGCAAGGCAGCACTCGAGAAGGCAGCAGAGGCTCGCCACGCTCGTGCAGAGCTTCGTGAGAAGGTCAAGAACGGCGAAGTCGCCCTCAAAGAGGTTCTTGACTCCAACGATCCTATTGCTGAGCGTATGCGCGTTTCTGCTCTGATTGAGTCTTTGCCTGGATATGGCAAGGCTAAGGCTGCCAAGATCATGACTGAGCTTGGCATCTCTTCAACCCGTCGTGTTAAGGGTCTCGGCGCCCGTCAGCGTGAGCAGCTTCTTGAGGCTCTTTCCAAGTAAGTGTCGCGTTCCGCTAAACTCTTTGTTGTTTCTGGACCGTCAGGTGTCGGTAAGGGTACGCTTGTCTCACGTCTTCGCGAGAAGCGTCCCAATCTGGGCCTGACGGTCTCAGCTACAACACGTTCTCCTCGTGAAGGGGAACAAGACGGTATTTCCTACCACTTTCTGAGTGAAGAAGCCTTTGAGCACTTAGTACAAACCGGTGGCTTTTATGAGTGGGCTGAAGTTCATGGTCACCGATACGGTACTCTTACATCAGAGGTTGAAAAACTGCTCGCTCAGGGCAAGTCGGTTGTTCTTGAGATTGATGTGCAAGGTGGTTTGCAGGTCCGTCGTATGAATCCCGATGCTATTCTCGTTTTCATTGAGCCTCCTTCGCTTGAGGTGTTAGAGACACGTCTTCGGGGCCGGGGCACGGAAGACGAGAAAACCATCCAGACGCGTCTTGCAAATGCAAGACGTGAAATGGAATTTGCGGACACGTATGATGTCCGTATTGTGAATGACAGTCTTGATGATGCCCTTTGTGAACTTGAGGCTGTTTTTGACACGTATGAATCAGATGAAGGGTCTCAAAAAAATGTCCGTAATTAAACCTGAAATTGACTCGCTGCTTGAAAAGACCGAGCACAATCCATTCCTTCTGTGCTCAATGGCGTCAAAGCGCGCATGCGATATTAATAATATGCTTCATGGTCAGCACCTCCGCGTCGTTGCCGTTCAGGATTTTGACGATATTACGACAGTTGTATCTGGTAAAGATTCAATTTCCGTTGCAATGAATGAAGTTAATGACGGGACGCTCGGCTTTGTGAAAGATACCTTTGACGATGCCATCAAGGGTGCAAATACTATCGAGATTTAACGTATGTTTGAAAGCGTATGTCTCGTTCATTACCACGAGATTGGTCTTAAAGGGAAAAATCGCTCAACCTTTGAGAACCAGTTGGTAACAAACCTTAAACGAGCCCTCCGCGCCTTTCCGGTTGCGGGGGTTTCTCGCATTTCCGGCTATATTGTCGTCGAAACAGAAGATCACAGGGCTACAAAGGAGCTTCAGGCAGCCATCTCTCAGGTTCCCGGAGTGGCGCGCGTATCTCGGGCATATCGTTGTGGCCTTGATCAAGAAGAGTTCTTCTCGGCTGCCGTGCGTGCTCTTGAAGAAGTTGCATCATTTACTACGTTTAAAGTGCATGCAAGGCGTTCTGCAACAAACTTTCCCATTCACTCAATCGAGCTGAACCGCATGGTGGGATCTGTTTTATGCGAGCATTTCCCCGATAAAAAAGTAGCCATGCATGCGCCGGATGTAACCGTTGTCGTTCATGTAATTCAAGGGAGTACCTACGTATATGCCGACTCAATTGTAGGAGTAGGCGGCCTTCCGGTGGGAACGGCCGGAAAGGTTGTATCCCTTCTTTCAAGCGGTATTGATTCTCCCGTTGCGACGTGGATGGTTGGACGCCGTGGGGCTACGGTCATTCCGATTCATTTTTCAGGACGACCCATGACGGCGGATACGAGTGAATATCTCTGTCAGGATATTATTAGTACGCTTGAAGGCGCGGGGATAATTGGCCGTTTGTATGTTGTGCCGTTTGGCGAGCGCCAGCGAGAGATATCTTTAACCGTTCCGCAAAGTCTTCGTATTATCATGTACCGGCGAGTCATGTATCAGGTGTCTGAACGTATCGCTCAAATTGAGGGTGCATCGGCACTTGTAACAGGAGAGTCTCTTGGACAGGTTGCCTCTCAAACCTTGGACAATATTGCTGCGGTCAACGAATCGGTAACCATACCAATCCTTCGACCTCTCATTGGCTCCGATAAGCAAGAGATTATTGCCCGCGCCCAGGCAATTGGAACCTTTGATATATCAGCGCAAGCTGCGGATGATTGCTGTACGCTTTTTATGCCTCGTCGTCCCGAGACGCACGCTCGTATGCGAGAAGTTCTGAGTGCCTGGAATTCATTTGATCACAAGGCAATGGTTGATGATTTAGTGGCACGGGTAGAATACAGGGACTTTAATCAGTGTCCTTCGTATCGGCCTCCGAAAGAGCTTTCAAGATTTCATAAGGAACTTCTTCCCAGGGAGACTGCGTAGCCAAATTTGAACCCATTACTCAATCCTACGTGTTGTTGTATGTGTGATACCTCTTTGCATAAGCGCCGAGAGGTATCTTTTTATCGGTGAAGTGTTTGATAATCCGCTTTTGTCTGAATGAGTACAAGACAAGGCAAGATAGTTTATCTCGAATGATATGTGTCTCTGTCAGATATTGGTCAGAATATTGACAGATTGCCTATCCGATATCAGGTTTTTTGATTGTTGTCTAGAGGAGATATCTTCACGATAGAAGTGGAGGTGTCCGCTATGGCTCAAATTCCATCCGGCTCAAAAAAGCTCTGGTCAACACTAAAACGACGGTATGGTTTTATAGGGGAAAAGAAACTCGTGGTCGGGTTCTTTGTGCTTGCTATAGGAGCGATCGCAATAATTTTGTGGGCGTCGTGTACGGTGGCGGGTACAACGATTGCTCGACAGCGGAGTGAACCGGTGCAAAACAAATACTCTGAGCTTCAAAAGGATGACTCTGGGAATAGTTCTTCCTCTCAGAGCTCTGAGACAACAAAAACAGAAGATACAAAGAAAACGCTTTCTGTGGTGGTATATGTTGACGGAGCGGTGATAACGCCGGGAGTGTACACGCTTTCTCAGGAAACGCCACGTATATGCGATGCGGTTGATGCTGCCGGAGGACCAAGTGATACCGCTGACATATCAGAGTTAAACCTTGCAAAGCCTATTAAAGATGGGGATAAAATTCACGTTCCTCAAGAGGGAGAAAAGCAGGTACCTTCTTCTGAGAATTCGGTAGAACCCTCCTCAAAAAACTCGGAACAGTCCTTGGTGAATATTAATGTTGCAACAGAGGAGGAGCTAACCAAACTCCCTGGAGTCGGCAAATCAATGGCACAAGCAATCGTTAAAGATCGGGATAAAAACGGACCCTTCAGCAAGGCCGAAGATCTTATGAGAGTAAGCGGAATAGGCGAGAAAAAATTTGAGCGAATGAAAGATTATGTTTGCGTCTCATAAGTCGGAAAAACCTCAGAGGCCTGTATTGCCGCAAATGCTCTATGTACTCGGAGCGTCAATAGTAAGTGTACGGTGGCTTTTAGAGAAGGGATGCTCAAATGGAGCGATATTGATACTTGGATTTGTAATGTTTGGGGCTCTTGTTATAGGTTTTTGCTTATGGCGCACAAAAAGACCGGCAGTCCTTCTATTTATGATGAGCACCTCAATATTTTTAGTCTCTTTGGTAACCATCATGCAATACCAAGTTCTTCTGCAATGCGATGAAGAGCTGTCTCGTACGTCAATGGCGCGCTATGAATTTGTTCTTGTGAGCGATATGCAAAGGGGGGATACGGCGTGGAGAGGTAAGGCAGAGGCATATCTTGACGGGTGTTACAAAGGGAGAGTTTTTATTCAGGCATCGCGAGAATATGATCTCGGCGCACATATAAAAGGTATTGGTCAGTATCAATCCTATAAAGAGGATGAAAGAGGGAAAAGACATTGGCTTGAGGGGATAGCGGGATCTGTGCGGATGGTACGAATCACAACCACTTCAGACTCACAGGGATTCTTAGGGACGCTCTATCAGATTCGAAGAGCGTTTCTTGAGAGCATCAATCCACGTGCCACAGCAGGAAGAGCAATAGTTGCAGGATGTGTATGTGGATATCGAGGAGCGTTTAAGGAGCATGCGCTTGAGAGACCGTTTGCACAATGCGGCATTTCTCATCTCGTTGCCGTTTCCGGATCTCATTTGGCCCTTCTGGCAGGATTAGTGCAGGTTGTATTAAAGAAACTATCAGTTCGTCCTCTTGTACGAGATGCAATCACGCTTGGTATTATCGGCTGTTTTGTTATGCTTTGTGGATTTCCTCTCTCAGCCGTACGGGCTTTGCTGCTTGTTGCGGCATCGTGCGGGTCTGAGGTGTTGGGGAGGAGAAAAAATCCCTTATCCTCAACCTGTACTCTTGCGTTTTGTATGATATTGGTGCAGCCTGCAATATGCGAATCCATATCGTTTTTACTTTCACTTTGCAGCGTCTTGGGACTTATGGTATATGGAGCATACGGACGATATGGATGGCGGACAATAACACCGCGTATAACAAGTCAGAGATGTCCGTACACATTTAAAAAGAGAAGCAATGCCTTCATACAAACCGGAAGCGATGCAATAGCTACAACAATAGTTGCGCAGCTCGCAACCTTTCCTATCACAACTACGATATTCGGGAGACTTTCGCTCATCGCTCCTGTTGTCAACGCCTTTCTTGCAATTCCTTTTTCCATTCTTGTCGTATTAGGCTTTCTCATATTTTGTACATTGCCGCTTTCGTGTATCACTACGACTCTTCTTTGTGGAGTTGATTTTGTGGGCGCCGTGTTCGTTACGCTCGTGCGCCTGTTTTCACACATACCTATGTCAAACATATTGATTGATGTGCCAACATATATTGTATGGTTGGGCTTTATTTTGATTCAGACAGTGCTGCTTATATCGTGGCCTGATATACGTCCAAAAATTGTTTTGCTATGCGTGATGCTTGTGGTAGCGGGGTGTACCTGCCATGTTATTCGATGGCGTTACTTTGCTCCGGCTCGTGTTTGTGTCATGGATATCGGCCAAGGGGATGCTATTTTGGTGACTGATGGTGCATCGTCAATGCTCATAGATACAAGTCCTAACGACGCCGTACTTGATGCACTCCAGCGACAAAATGTGTTTCATATTGATACGGTGGTTTTAACGCATCTTGATATGGATCATGTTGGAGGCGTTGATGATCTGGTTGGGCAAATAAGCTGCAATGAAGTTGTGGTGGCAAAAGGAGTTACCAAGCATGAGAAAGCGTGGTTGCAGTCTTCTATACAAAAACTTACCGGGAAGCCTTCCAGAGAAGTCGTGTATGGGGAGAAGCTTACGGTTGGTCGTTTTCACATGAAAGTGATATCTCCTTTAGGGGAGGTAACGGGAAACGAGAATACCGATTCAATCGAAATGGTCGCTTTCTATCATGATGACGCTGGAAATTCACTTACCTCGCTTTTTACCGGCGATGCGGAAGAAGACAGGACAGGAGAAGCACTCCAGAGGGGAGATATCGGAGACATTGATTTTTTGAAAGTGGGTCACCACGGTTCTGCTCGATCAATTACTCCAGAGCAGGTACAAAAGCTGAAACCTGAAGTTTCCGTCGCAAGCGCCGGGAGAAATAATACATTTGGACACCCAAAGCCGCAGTGCGTGGCTACGCTGAAAAATGGCGGCTCAATGTTTTATTGCACAAAGGACTTCGGAGACGTGACGGTAGAACCCGGGAGTAAAGGACCGCACGTGCGCACGCAACATAAAAACTCGTAAGCGTGTAAAGTAGAGAGGCAAAAAGAACGAGGGAGGTAAGAAATGGCAACAGATCTTCTTCCGGCTTATCTGGCAGTTGGCCCCGATGAGCTTAAGAGGAACAAGATGGTTGAGAGGCTGAAGAAACGCCTCGATGAGTCATTTTCTGCCTTTAACTTGGATGAGTTTACTGGGCCAACCGTTGATATAGATGTCCTTGTTTCTGCTCTTCAAACAATGCCCATGGGAGATAGCCATCGCATAGTGATACTGAGAGAGGCAGACAAACTTTCTAAGGCTGCATCTGAGGTAGTTATACTGTATCTTGAAAATCCAAATCCTACGACTACGCTTCTCCTTACAGCTCAGACGCTTGCAAGAACAACAAGACTCTACAAAGCGGTTGCAAAAATTGGCGCAAAATCAGTTGTACTTTGTGCTTCCATGAAGCCTCGTGAGCTTGCTCCATATGTTCAAAAGCTTGCGGCAAGTTACGGGCTTGTGTTTGATTTTTCTGCGGCGCAGGAGCTTGTTGATAGGGTAGGAGATTCAACTACCATGCTGGATGCACAAGTTAAAACACTTGCTGCACTAAGTGATGGCCAACCAATAACAACTTCCTTTGTAGAGCAGCATATTGCTCGTGTTGCTGAGGTAAAACCATGGACATTTTTAGACAGTCTCTCGGCGCGTAATTTGCGTCGATCACTGGAGCTGTATGAGATTCTCCCGGATAAAAATGCCCTTGGCCTTTTGACGCTTATCACAACGCGCGTGCGAGAGCTCATTTGCGCCGCGTCTCTAAAATCTCGAGGTGAAGCGGCTCATCTTGCAACTGAATTAAAAAAACAGGATTGGCAGGTTCGTGAGTATGTGAAATGGGCTTCGGCTTTTAAGCCCGGTGAACTTGAAAGACTTCTCTTTGCATGCGCTTGCTGTGAGAGGGGATTAAAGAGTGGCGCTGACGAGAAGACCGTTATGCTGAAACTTATTATGCAGATGTGTGGAGCGGTGACATAAAGGTATTTTGCATTGATTGGGCTTTGGTTACCAATCTTGTATTGGTCACCAGTTTTGCCTCAACCTGTATAGGGCTTCATTGAGTTCGTCCTCACTTCTATGAAGTTGTCGCCGTGATTCATTAATGTGTTCATCACAGGCGTACATTGCCTGATCCATCTGTACTCGCAGCTCTTCAGCAATCTCGGGATTACTGTACTGCACACAGGAGTTGAATAAGTTTTCAAGTTCATCCCTTGATGTAATGGCCGAGCGCAGCTCATCTTCGCATGCCTCGTATTGCATACGCAGAGTATAGGGATCTCTTTCAGCTGCATAGGCATCTGAAAATCCATAGCACATGGCTCTAGCCTCCAATCCCCAGAAGCGACCGAGCAATACTCTCATCGGCTTCTTGGAAAGTAAGACCTATCTGTTCCAGCGCATTGGCATCTCGTGAGAGAGACTCTGCATATTTGGAGAGTGCCGTCTCGTAGCTGCGTGCGCGAGTGTCGTGATCTGCAGGAGGTACTCCCTCGGATGAGGAAGCTGCGCTTTGCGTCTTAAATGACACGTATTCATCGAGATTCGAGAGCATTTCAGCCTTTTTCTGAGCTGCCATTTCAACATTCGATGCTATTTCACTGCCCATATGTTGTACCTCCTTTTAATCATGGTATCAGTATTTAGATCTCTTTGTTTATTAAGGACTGGTTTCAATCTTGTAGACTATCCATCTATCACCATTCTTTCTTACATACCATTTATCATTCGTGTAAGAAGCCCAGCTATCCCTTTTCCCATTGGCACGATAGCGTGTAATCTCAAAGTTAACTGTAAGGATTATTCCGCCGCTATCATCAGGAACTACACCCAGTATTTTGATTGGCGATACCTCAATTTGCGTCACTTCTGGATAATCTGTTTTCTGAAAATACCAACGAAATAGTTCTCCATCAAGCTCTTCAGAGGGCGCAGGATTAGCGGTACCGTCCATAATTGTCTTTGCTCGCTCGAGTAAGGGTTGAACCTCAACATATGAACGTACGAATAGAGTTATACGTGGAATGATGAGAACACCTATAGCCATTCCGACAACAACTATGAGAAGTAATAAGGTTACTCTCCTTTTTGGCATATTACCAGACATTTTGATTTGATTGACCAAGGTTGTTGCTCCTCTGAGTTAATGCTATTAAGGACTGGTTTCAATCTTGTAGACTATCCATCTATCATCATTCTTTCGTACGTGCCATTTATCCTTTGTGTAATAGATCCAGCTTTCTTTTTCTCCATTAGCGCTGTAGCGTATGATATGAAAGCTTACCGTGAGAATTACTTCATTATTATCGCTGGAGACTATATTTGTTACTTCAATCGGGGAAACTTCAGTATAAGCTGCACTGGGGTGACTCTCTTTCTTGAAACGCCAAGTATATAACTTTCCATCAAGCTCTTCAGAGGGAGCAGGATTAGCTGTACCGTCCATAATTGTCTTCGCTCTTTCAAGAAGTGGCTGAAGTTCTATACGCAAACGTATCAGCAGAGTTGCATGCCATAATTCAATAGCAGCAAGAATTCCTATTGCTAAAATTATCGCTATACGAGCAACAGAAATGGTAGGAGACTTCTTTTTTCTCACGTTGTTACTCCTCAACTTTCTCATCACTAATTAAAACACTCGTCTTTAAGATGAACGATTATGATTGATTCAGCACTGTTTTCTTTCATACGATCGGCGACGAGTTCATCAGAATAGGCTTTTGTGTTGCCTGCAATCATAATCTGTCCATTTTTAACATCCGTAACGATAGTGGCATGATGAACTCCTTCTTCATTATTGATCCAGTAAACCAAATCGCCTGGTTCAACTTTCTGCGAAGCCTTTAAAATATTCTTTTCTGTATTATCTATTCCTTCAGTGTCAACAGATGGAATACAAATGATGTCATCATTTGTATTGTCGATGTATCCGTTTTGAAGATCGCTAAAGTAATTGTAATGATTCTGTGTTGCACTCCAAGTATTACTATGGAAAAATACCTTTCCACTTGTCCAGTTACCATCTGCCCATACATTGCTTCCATTTCTACGCACAACCCATGTCCACACCTTTGCGCTCAACCAAGCACCTGGATAAAGAAAGATGGGCAAGGACTCTTCTGTAGTGGGACTGCAGTACCAATCATCATTCATGGGAATACCACCAGCATGCAGGGATTGTGAAACAAAATTGGCACAATTCTGCCAGAACATAGGGTAGTCGGGGTTACGCAAAAAAGGATTGTCCGTTGCATATTGACGAGCATACTCTACCGCTTCTTCGCGGCTCAGTCCTAAAAGGTCAACAAAGTCCAGTGGCTGCTGACCGCAGTATATGTATCTGTTGATAGTGGACGGTTGCCAAGTACACCCATGTAGTGGGTCTGTCGATGTAAATCTGCCTATGCTTGGGAGGTACTGGCGCGCTTGTGCATAGAGGCTTCGTGTTACGCCGTCTTTAAGGTATCCGGTATATGCAAACGGTATGTTTATCTGATCGTCTTTATATATGCTGTTGCCAAACTCATCGAATGCGAAGCTTGACGGTATGTTTTGACTATCAAGAATACGCAGGATACTTCCAAGAGGATCTTGTACAACAGAGGCTGTTTGGCTGTCACCCATTTCTATGGCAAGAAGATTATCGGTATCCCACAGATAGCTTTGGTCTAGCTGTCCGTCAATGAAGGTTTGTATTAGGTTGTTGCAAGATCTCGTAGGATCAAGTACATATTCAAGAATACTCGTTGCTCCTTCAGCGGTTCTTCTCGCCACCGAATACCGACGTAACATTCCATCATAGGTAAAATGCGCCTCGCGGCCGTCTGCCAGACGAGCATGTGAGAGAAGGTTCAGAGCGTCATATTCATACGCTGTTTCAGCAGTACCTTCAGACGTTTCTTCCAAAATCAAGTTGCCACGGGCATCATAGTGATAGATATGTTTACCAAAGACATCCTTTGAACGGATGAGCTGGTCAAGAGCATTGTAGGTATAGTCAGTCGTACCTGTATGCGCATCGATACGTTTTGTCCTGTTACCGAAAGAATCATACTCATAGGATCTCAGCGCCCGGTCATTTTGGCTTACTTGTGTTAAGCGGTTGAGCTCGTCATAGCGGTACGTATACGTTCCTGAGAACTCCGGCAGATCTCTGCGCCGGGCGTGCACGATGCTTGTGTTGTCGCACAAATCGTATGCGTATGAAAATTCATCCAGAGGGCCTTTGGCATCATAGCCGGACAGATGAGTGAGACGTCCACGTACGTCGTAGCCAAAGTGCACACCGGTACCGTTGGAGTAGCTGCGAGTAGAAAGCCAGCCATTTGTATCGTATCTATAGGCGATGTCTATTTTGTTTGCATGTACGCCGCTAGGTCGTAGAATCTCATCATAATCATAGGATACCTGCATGCCACCGGGATACGTTATGCTGCGGATCTCATTCCCCAGGCCCCAAGTGTAGTTTAGTTCACGATCCGCATGGTCGCGCGTGTGAATCATGTTGCCTACGGCATCGTATGCAAAGCTTGTTGTTCCCAGCCAGTCGTGCAACTCAATAAGGCGCGAAAGGGGATCGTGTGTCATATGTACCACACGGCCATCTGCAAAGGTAATGCAGCTCATTCTGCCGGCGCCATCAAAATCGAATAAGGTGGTAAACCCGTCCGCGTCAGTGCGCGCAACAAGTCGGCCCATAACGTCATAGGACAGATGCTCACTATGACCAAGGGCATCCGTGATACAGATGATGCGCCCAAGCGGATCATGCTCGTATGTGGTGATGCGCGCGTGGGAGGTTTTGGTATTTTCTGCATCGGTATCCGGTATGCCCAAGCGTTCAACGCATATTAAATTGCCTGTTGCATCATATCCGTAGCGCGTGACAGCGCCGGAAGCTTCAATGACCTCTTCTAAGTTACCGCCGGATGTATAGGCATATATGGTGGTGTTGCCTCTTCCGTCGGTCTTGGATACCTGATTGCCAACTGCATCGTAGCGATATGATTTCTTCTGTCCTTGGTTGTTGGAAATCTGTGTTACACGTTTCATGACGTCATAGCTATAGCTCAACTCATAGCCATTCTGACTCGTCTTGGTGGCGATGTTGCCTGCGGCATCAAAGCCAAAGGTCAGTGACGTACCGTCGGGATTGATCACTTTATGTGGCAGTCCGCCGGGAAGATATTTGTAGCTTGTGGTTCTTTGCGCTGCATCGGTTATGCGTGAGAGTGCGCCGAGTGCGGTGTACTCATACGTAGTCGTACGACCCATTGCATCGGTGCCGGAGAGAAGTCTGCAAGCGGCATCATATTCCCATGTGAGGTGATTTTTCATGGGATCGACCACATGAACAAGGTTTCCCATGACGTCATATTGATAGTGTGTCGTATTGCCCAAGCCGTCGCATACTGAGCACACGCGGTCAAGTTGGTCATAAGCTGCGAGCGTGCTTGTGCCGTCAGGTAGAAGCGTCCGAATTCGGTTTCCGTTAGGATCGTACTCAAAGCTTGTTGAGTTGCCTAAAGCATCGGTCATCTTTGTCAGGTTGTCTTTGGCGTCGTACTCAAAGGTAGTTGCAGCTCCGGCGGCATTGATGCTCTTTATCAGGTGTCCTGCAAGGTCATATTCGCGCCGGTGTTCGTGGCCATCCTTGTCTGTGAAACGAATGGGACGACCTACGTCATCATATGCATAGGAAACGGGAACTCCATCGTAGTCAATCATACGCATAAGAAGACCGACTGCATCATACTCATAGCTTCGACGATTGCCTTCCGCATTAATCACACTTGTAACGTTACCTGACTCATCATATTCGTAGCCTGTTTTGTTGCCGCTCCCATCCGTTTGTACTACCGGCAGGCCATGCTCGTTAAACTCAGTGTATTCCGTCGTACCTTGGGGTCCTGTGACGGCGGTTGCCAAGCCAAGCATATTATGCTCAAAAGTTGTAATGGAACCGTCAGCATGTGTGACGCTCGCAATGTCGCCGTTTTCATCATGCGAGAAGAGCGTCTCATTGCCTGTTGCATCAATGGTCTTGGTGATCTGTCCGAGTTCGTCATACTCGTTTTGAAAGATTGTTATTCCGTCTACGGCGGCATGAATCGGCTCGTTGAAAGCGTTGTATTTGTAAGTGGTGCATTCGTTAAGAGGGTTTCTGACGCAGACGAGATTGCCTACTTCATCAAATCGATACCTGCTTGTTAAACCGCGGGGATTGACAATACGCGTCTTGAGGTTCTTCTCGCTATAACTCAGGCGTTCTACCAAGTCTCCCGTACGCACCTCAATGGTGCGATAAAGGCCATCATGGATATAGGTGAACTTATTTTCAAGCTGATTGGTCACAATGACTTGCATACGAGCGTCGTCATAGGCGTATGAGATTACTCCGCCATCGGCAAATTCTTGTCTGGTAACGCGACCTTCGGGATCAAAGGCGTTGCAAAGCTCAGTAATACCGCGCGCATTTGTTACGGTGGCAAGATATCCATGCTCATCATAGGAAAACAAAGTCGTTATTCCTGAACCCGTCTTGATACCGACCAAGCCGTTTTCTTCATAAGAAAAATCAAGGCAGCGCTTCGTAGTGTCATAAGCGTGCGTCATTCGGCCTTCTGCATCATAGGCAAAGTGTATGGCCGGACCGCGGGTATTGCGAGCACCAATCAACAGATTGCCTTCGTAATCAAGAAAGACGCCGCGTCCCAAGCGATCAAGAACGGAAAGACAACGCCCCTGGGCGTCAAAGCGGTATTTGATGCCGGCGGGTGTTGTATAAACATATCCATCTTCTTTACGGGTCAGTGTGTTTGCTCTGCCCAGCAGATGTTCAAAACCGTTTTCAGTCGTGCCAAGGAAAATCTCGGCGTGGCCGTCTTCCATGGTGACGATTGCCCGGTTGAGCTCTATGGAAAGCGAAACAGAGAAGGAGTGCGTCCAGCCTCTTCCCAAAGATGAGGACTTGCGGTTATGGGAATTGTAGAACAGACGCAGTAACATGCGCGGTCTGCTCTCGAATACCAAACTGTCATAGTGATAGATGAAGTTGCCTGTGGCAAGGTTGACCGGGTCTCCTCCGTAGGCACAGCATTCGCCGCTTTCTCCCATCAGCGTCATAATAACGGTTTTCATGAGATCTCCGGATAACCCACTCGCACCCAGTTTCTGCACAGCGGCTGTATACGTGCCGACAAGATCGGCAGTTGTCCACGAGAGATCTGCTTTTGACAAGTCATACGTAGCGATTGTGGAGTCGTAGTGCACTGCTTCCAGAGCCGCCGAGGCTCTGTCGAGTATCTCCATCTCCAGTGCTGACGAAGCATAGATAGACGAATCGGATCCATATGTCAGAGCCAGGTCAATCTGTTGCTGCAGATGGGCCATGAAATCCTGATTACCCTGCATCACTTGCGTGACATGGAAACATGCGGTGGGATTCTGTTCTCTGTTTCTTTCAATCCATCGGGCTATGTCATCGTTTATGAGTCGGAGATTGTTCAATTGATGCGTCAGCTCATCGGTATCCAGTATGCCTGAACCGTCCGTTTCAAGTTCTGACAGGCGGTCAAGATCGGTCTGCATGTCGGTGACATATGCTTCGAGAAAGACAACTTGCTGCATGAGCGCAGGGACTTTGACACGGCGCAGATAGTCAAACATGCTTCGATAAGCTTTACTGTCACATATGCCGCTGTCAGTTGAGATCCGGTTGAGTGTCTCTATTTGGGATTGGCACTTTTGTGCCTGTTGCTGTACCGCTTGGCGGTTTGCATTGACGATTTCTTTGAGCGTTGTAACGTTGATGCGCATTAACATCACTCCTGTGGGTGCTGCCGGCATACATGCCAGGAACCCTCCCGTTTGCTACTCTTTTAATAAGTATAAAGTCTATGCTTTGGCTTCATAGAAACTGCAAGTTTATTATGTGATGCTTGTTCCTCATGCAAACGTGTTCAAACAAAAAAGGCGGCCTCCGAAGAGTCCGCCTTGACATCATAGTGAGTGCAGCGTTTATGAAAGTGTGTTCACGAGTTTCTGAACGCCACTCTTGCGCTTGGCTGCCTGGTTCTTGTGGATGATACCCTTGGAAGCAGCCTTATCAAGAAGACGACCTGCCTTATTAGCTGCAAGTTGAGCTGCATCTTTTTCGCCGGCTTCGACGGCAGCGCGAACATGCTTAACGGCGGTCTTGAGCTCGGAGCGGACAGCCTTGTTACGCTGACGTGCCTTCTCAGCGGTGAGAATGCGCTTTTTCTGAGACTTAATGTTAGCCACGTGTAGTTCCTTTCGAATGTACAATGTGAGGCCTCTACGCTGAGACACGATGAGGACAGCTGTAAAAGTATAGCACGATGTACTCGGTATGAGCTATTATTTTCTTTATGAATACATACGACACATTACATATCCGCAACTTTTCCATTGTTGCGCACATCGATCACGGGAAATCAACCATCAGCGATCGCATCTTGGAGCTTACCCATACCGTTGAAGAACGCGATATGGACTCTCAGTTGCTGGATACTATGGATATTGAACGTGAGCGCGGTATCACCATCAAATCGAATGCCGTTCGCGTCATGTATGACGCAGACGATGGTGAGCGCTATCAATTCAATTTGATTGATACTCCCGGCCATGTTGACTTTACCTACGAAGTCTCTCGTTCTCTCGCCGCGTGCGAAGGAGCGGTGCTGGTAGTGGATTCAACGCAGGGTGTTGAAGCGCAAACGGTTTCGAACGCCATGCTTGCCATGAACGCGGATTTAGACATTGTTCCCGCCATCAACAAAATAGATTTGCCCTCGGCGCATCCTGATGAAGTAAAGGCTGAAATTGAAGACAGTCTTGCCATTCCGGCTGATGATGCCGTGTGCGTTTCGGGAAAAACCGGTGAGGGGATCCACGATCTTCTCGAGGCAATCGTTTATCTTGTTTCTCCGCCAAAAGGGGACAAGAACGCGCCGCTTAAAGCTTTGATTTTGGACTCCTATTTTGATCAGTTCAGAGGCGTAGTGGCAACGGTTCGCGTTTTTGACGGCTCTATCAAAGCCGGAGATCAGCTTTTGATGATGCAGGCCGCCACACCGTTTCTTGTTGAAGAAGTTGGCGCAAAACGTCCGCTTGAAGTGGCGTTTGATTCTCTTTCCGTGGGCGAGGTAGGCTATGTGGTTACCGGCCTAAAAGATCCCGGAGCCGTGCATGTGGGTGATACTCTGACGTATAAGGATCATCCATGTGAAATGCCTCTTCCGGGATATCGTGAAGCAAAGCCCATGGTGTTTACCGGGCTTTTCCCCATTGATAACAAGCAATACGAAAACCTTCGCGATGCCCTTGATAAGCTGCGCGTAAACGATCCCTCGCTGACATGGACCCCTGAAACCTCCGTGGCGCTTGGTTTTGGCTTTCGCGTAGGATTTTTGGGGCTTCTTCATATGGAAGTGGTTAAGGAACGCCTTGAGCGTGAGTTTGACCTTGACCTTATTGCCACAAGCCCTTCGGTGGACTATCACGTGTACAAAACCGATGACTCTATGGTTGAAATTACAAGCCCTCAGGACCTACCTGATGTAACGCGTATCGATCGCATTGAAGAGCCATATCTGAAGGCAAAGATTATTGTGCCTCCGGAATATGTTGGTGCGGTTATGCAGTTGGTTGTGGATCACCGGGGTATCTCTGAGGATATGGTTTATCTGACCGATAAATCGGTTGAGATGCGCCTTTCCATTCCTCTGGCGGAGCTTATTCTTGACTTCTTTGATCAGCTCAAAAGCCGTACGAAAGGCTATGCGTCACTTGATTACGAGTTTGATGATTATCGCCCGTCCGATTTGGTGAAGCTTGACATTTTGCTGGCGGGAGACGTGGTAGACGCCCTGTCGTTTATCGTGCATAAAGACAAGGCATATGGTCTTGCGCGTGGTCTGTGCGATCGGCTCAAGGGCATCATCCCGCAGCAACTCTTTGAGGTGCCCATCCAAGGTGCCATTGGTAACAAGATTATTTCTCGTTCCACAGTCCGCGCTCGCCGCAAGGATGTGTTGGCGAAGTGCTATGGAGGCGACATTTCCCGCAAGCGCAAGCTGTTGGAAAAGCAAAAAGAGGGAAAGAAGCGCATGAAGCAGATTGGTTCTGTGGAAGTTCCGCAAGAAGCCTTCCTGGCGGTTTTGAAAGTTGACGATGAGTGATTTTGTGAGTGGGGATATAGCGGAAATTCTCAAACAAGAGGCGGACTCAGCGGGTCTTGATGCTTCTCTTGCACCGTTTACATCAGGGAATAGCCTGCGCGAACGCCTGACACACAATCCGGTTCTTATGGCACCGATGGCAGGCGTGAGCGATGGGGCATACCGCCTTCTTGCACGAGCGGGTGGAGCGGCTCTTGCCTATACCGAGATGGTTTCTGTGGCAGGCATCCACTTTGGGGGCGAGAAAACCTGGCAGCTTGTATATCCGCTTGATCCTGAGCCGGACATTGCGGTTCAGTTGTTTGGTTCAAAACCCGAACAGTTTCGTGAGGCAGCCTCTCAGATAGCCGAACGTCTTGGGTCAAAGCTGGCTCTTATCGACATTAACATGGCGTGTCCCGTGCCGAAAGTTGTTAAAAAAGGGGAGGGATCGGCTCTTCTTGACAATCCCGTTCGTGCGGTGGAGATTGTGCGTGCGTGTATCTCAGAGGTAGACGTACCGGTTACGGTTAAGATTCGCCGGGGACGCACCGTAGGCTCAGAGTGTGCACCCGAGTTTGCACGGGCCTTGGAAGCGGCGGGAGCGGCTGCGGTAACCGTTCACGGGCGCTTTGCCTCGCAGCTCTATCAGGGCAAGGCTGATTGGGACTGCGTGGAGCGCGTGGTCCATGCGGTTTCGATTCCGGTTATTGGCTCAGGGGATGTAATGAGCGCCCATGACGCTGCACGTGTACTTAAAACAACAGGGATATCCGCAGTCATGCTGGCGCGTGGCACCTATGGAGATCCTTGGATATTTGCAAATACCAGAAGGGCCTGTGCTGAAAAAGAGCTGTTTTGTCCAACGCTCTCCCAGCGACTTTCCGCTTTCAAGCTGCATGTCCATCTTCTGGAGGCCGCTCATATTCATATTGCGCGGGCGCGCAGCCTTTCAACATGGTATTTTCGCGGGGTACCTCATGCGGCGTATTGGCGCGGACGCTCGGTTCGTTGCGTAACGGCATCCGATTTTATACGTCTTGCCGATGAGTTGCTCTTTTGCGTGACGAATGAGATTGATCCGGAACGTGAGGATTATGCCGGGCAATAGTGATAGACCAGAATGCAGTTGGTTGGAGCGGTTGCATTTGAATAGCGTCCAAGCGCTCTATGTGCACATCCCGTTTTGTGCTCACAAATGCGTCTATTGTGATTTTGCCTCGTGGGCTACGGCATCTTCCGATCCGCTGATGGCTCGCTATGAGGCTGCGATTGAGTTCCAGATTCAAGAAGCGTATGCGTTGGGGTTGCTTGAAGATTGCCAAAGTGCGTATGTGGGTGGAGGGACGCCAACTCTTTTGGGAGCAGAACTTGGCCGGCTCGTTTCGTGCATTCGCACCAAGGCTCCCATTACCGAGCTCTCGTGTGAAGCTAATCCGGATTCACTTACCGATGAGGTGCTTCTTACCCTTAAAGAGGCGGGTGCAACTCGTATTTCTTTGGGAGTGCAGAGTTTTTGTGATGCGGAGCTTCTCTGGCTTGGCCGCATTCACAGTGTAAAGCAGGCGTTTGATCGGGTGCGTGCTGCCGCTTCCATGGGCTTTGACGTGTCGTGTGATGTCATGTGCGCTTTAAAGGGTCAAACACAAAAATCGTGGCAGCAAACGCTTGCAACGTTTTTGGAGCTTGATGTGGACCACGTGAGCGTGTATCCATTGTCCATTGAAGAGGGCACGCCGCTTGCAAAACAAACGGCAGGTGCAAAGACGCCTTGGAATGGTCCAGACGTACAAGCCAACCGTATGGAAGAAGCCGAGAAGATCCTTAAAGGTGCAGGTTATGCTCGCTATGAAGTGGCAAGCTATGCACGAAATCACAAAGCCTGCCGACATAATATTGGCTATTGGACTGCTCGGCCGTATATAGGGCTTGGCACGGGTGCGGCGTCCATGTTGACGCGCGAAGGCTACGATACGCTCAAGTCCGTACACACCTCACTTCCACAACCTCCAAAAGACGCATTTCGGGCTCGACTCAAGGTATGCGACGCCCGGCAATCAATTGCGGCCGGAAAGACACTTGCGGACACATCGTTTGACGTTGAGTTTTTGGATGTCCGTGAAGCTGCGGCCGAAGACCTTATGCTCGGAGCCCGTCTTACGCAGGGGCTGTCTCCGTCTTTGGTAGCATATGCGCAGGAAGTTCTTGGAAAAGGGCGGGTTGATTTGGTGTTGGAGCGTTGTGTGCGCGATGGTCTTCTCGCCAGAACTGCAGACGGTGCTTTGGCACCCACGGAGTCAGGCTGGCTTTTGGGCAACGAACTCTATGGACGTCTTTGGGATTTGCATTAACATTGGTATTTGTGGGTACAATTTGCGAGGTCCGGTTCGCAATAATTTAATCACATGGTTGGAGATACTGCATGGCATCGATGAACGAGAAGGACTATTACGCCATTCTCGAAGTCTCAGAGACTGCTACTACCGAAGAAATCCGTAAGGCGTTTCAGGTAAAAGCACGTAAGCTACACCCCGATGTTAATAAAGCGCCCGATGCGGAAGCGCGCTTCAAAGAAGTTTCTGAAGCGTATGCGGTACTTTCTGATGAGGGAAAGCGTCGTCGCTACGATGCGATGCGCTCGGGTAATCCCTTTGCGGGTGGTTATGGTCCTTCCGGATCGCCTGCAGGCTCAAACTCATACGGTCAAGACCCCTTTGGTTGGGGATTTCCTTTTGGCGGTGTGGATTTCTCCTCGTGGCGCTCGCAAGGTTCACGGCGCTCACGGGCGTACAAGCCGCAATCCGGTGCCGATATTGAATATGATTTGACCCTTACGCCTACGCAGGCTCAAGAGGGTGTACGTAAGGGCATCACCTATCAGCGTTTTTCTGCGTGTGAGGCCTGTCACGGTTCCGGCTCAGTACATCACAGCGAAGCTTCCTCTACCTGTCCCACGTGTGGGGGAAGCGGCCATATTCACGTGGATCTTTCGGGTATTTTTGGTTTTGGCACCGTTGAGATGGAATGTCCTGAGTGCGAAGGAACCGGACATGTGGTGGCAGATCCGTGCGAGGCGTGTGGTGGCTCAGGAAGGGTACTGAGTGCCAGCGAAGTGGTGGTGAATATTCCGCCTCATGCGCACGACGGAGATGAAATTCGCATGGAGGGCAAGGGTAACGCCGGTACAAACGGCTCAAAGACAGGCGATTTTGTCGTGCGCGTGCGCGTTCCGGAAGAACAAGTTACCCTGCGCCAGTCAATGGGTGCGCGAGCAATTGGCATAGCACTTCCATTTTTTGCGGTTGACCTGGCTACGGGTGCTTCTCTTCTGGGTACGATTATTGTTGCGATGCTGGTTGTTTTTGGCGTAAGAAATATCGTAGGCGACGGCATTAAACGTTCGCGGCGTTGGTGGAGAAATCTTGGCTATGCGGTAGTAAACGGCGCTCTGACAGGTATTGCGTGGGCACTGGTTGCCTATATGTTCTTTTCCTGTACGGCTGGTTTAGGCCGCTGGTAGGAGATATTTTGTAAGAAGACGCGAGAAGGACACAAGGCTGTTCTTCTCGCAAAAGACACACAAGTTCGTAGGTAATGGGGGACGTTAAGCGTGAAACCAAAGCGGGACTATTACGAGGTTTTGGAAGTTGAGAAGGACGCCGACCAGCGTACCATCAAGCGAGCGTTTTTGAAGAAAGCCCGTAAGCTTCATCCGGACGTATCGGATGATCCTAATGCCGAGGCTCTTTTTAAAGAGGTCAACGAGGCATACTCCGTTCTTTCCGATGAAACCAAGCGCGCCAACTATGACCGATACGGAGACGCAAGCGGCGTGGCCGGTTTTGGTGCCTCTTCAAGCTATGTTGATATGTCCGATATTTTTGGTGGAGGCTTTGGCGGCTTCAGCGATATTTTTGATTCATTCTTTGGAGGAAGGTCGGGCCACGGCGGTGCGCATACACGGACGCGCGGCTCAGATATGGCCATACATCTCTCCATTACTCTTGAGGAAGCCGCTTGTGGCACGCATAAAACAATCGCCTACGACAGGCTGTCTCCCTGTGATGACTGCAACGGATCCGGCGTGGCAGAAGGAGGACATATAACAACGTGCCCGCGCTGCAAAGGAACGGGTGCGGTCGTGCAGGTTCAAAAAACCGTTTTCGGTCAAATGCAGACGCAGGCGGTTTGTCCCGAGTGCGCCGGTACCGGAAAAAAGATTGATAAGCCCTGCGAAACGTGTGGGGGAGAAGGTCGTACTCCCGATCACGAGCACCTGCGTATCGATATTCCCGCCGGCATTCATTCCGGTCAATCTCTTGTCATTAAGGGAAAGGGAGAGGCCGGTGTGCGTGGGGATACAACGGGAGACCTCATTGTAACCGTGGAGGTTTCGCCTCACGAGACGTTTGAACGTCGTGGAGACGATCTGTACATGAGTGTTTCCATAGACTCGCTTCAGGCCATTGTGGGAACGTCCGTCATGGTTGACGGTATTATGCAAGACGAACGTGTTGAGGTAAAAATTCCTGCCGGATGCCAATATGGTCAGCAAATCATAGTGAGTAATCACGGCATGCCTCAGGTGAATGGAATTTCTCGAGGTAATCTCATAGTAATGGTTCAAATCACTACGCCAACGGATCTTACCTCTGCGCAACTGTTGGATCTTGCCGCTCTTGTCGCCCAAAGAAGCTCGGACGTTCTATCTGACAAAGACATAAAAGAAGCCGCTTCCGAGGCAAAAAAGAAGCATCCACGGCCGCATAAGAAATCGAGAAAGTAGTATGGCAAACAAAGAGGCCAAAGGAGTGGCTCTGCTCAACTTGGGGTGCCGTGTAAACCGTGTTGAGCTTGATCTTATGGCTTCCGACCTTATACAGCTTGGCTGTGCGATTGTAGAGCCCAAGGATGCCGCGGCTATTATTGTTAATACCTGCGCCGTGACCGCCGAGGCGGAGGCAAAAACAAGGAAGGCCATACGCCATGCGGCGGCTCTTCCGCATGCGCCTCTTGTTGTGGCAACCGGGTGTGTCGCAAGTCTTTTTGCAGACGAACTTTCCTCTCTGGCGCCCAATGTTGTCGTTGAGGCACGCAAAGACATGGTTGCCGAAGTGGTAATGCAGGAGCTTGGCCGTGCTCTTAACGGAGTCACCGATGAGGGGTACCTCCTGCAAAAGCCAACTCCCACCGGACGCACCCGTCCGGGTATCAAGATTCAGGACGGCTGCAATAATCGCTGCAGTTATTGTATTGTGTGGAAGGCACGAGGAGCTGCTCGCTCGCTTGATCCGGCTGAGGTATTGAGGCAGGTCCAAGAAGCCCAGGAAGCCGGAGCGCATGAAGTGGTGCTTACCGGCATTAATTTGGGTAGCTATACCTCGCGCTTTGCCGAGAAGGACGTGCGGCTTCCCGGGCTTTTACGTCTTATATTGAAAGAAACAACGATAGAGCGTGTGCGTCTGTCTTCGCTTGAGCCTCCTGATGTGGATGAAGCTCTTCTTGAGTCCATTGCGGCGTCCCATGGTCGTATAGCGCCCTTTTTACATATATGCCTGCAGTCCGGCTGCGACGAGACGCTGCACCGTATGAGACGTGCATATGGAGCTGAACTCTATCGCAGTGCCGTTGCTGCGGCACGTACGTATCTTCCGCAGGTGGCTCTTGGCACCGATCTCATCGTTGGATTTCCGGGAGAAACGGAAGAAGAATTTGAGGAGTCGTATGCGTTTTGTAAGGAAATGAGTTTTTCAAAGATGCATCTCTTTCGGTACTCAAAGCGTCCCGGCACGCCGGCGGCAGACGCCCCCAACCAGGTTCCGCCGCAGATAATGGCCGCACGCGCCCATAAAATGCGGGAGCTTGCACAAAAGATGCGCCACGAAAACGCACGAAGACTCGTCGGAAGCACCGATTTGGTTATTGTGCAGCGTCCGGGCAAAGCGGTTTCAAGCGGCCTTTTTGACGTAATGATTGATGAGGACATCCCGCTTGACTCACTTGTACCGGTACATTTTGAATCTGTTTTAAAGGACGCTACACTTAAGGCATCGATTATTACGGCGTAGAGGAGGACCATGGAGCCAACACAGGTGCGCTTAACCATTCCGGATTCAGTTGATCCTACGGCCGTTATGGGGCCCTCCGACATATTGCTCCGACGCATAGAAGGAGTTTTCAAAGCTCTCATTTCCGTGCGAGGGACCACTATCACTATTTCCGGTTCTGCTCACGATGTTGAGCAGGCTCTTATCATCTTCTCAAATCTGATTCAGACGGTTGAATCAGGAGGTATTCCAACGGTTGCGGATGTGGACTTGTTGCTTGACCACATGGGGCATAAAAATCCCGCGCATCAAAAACCGCTTTCCAAGGGCATTCTCTTAACCTCTCGTGGACGCTCAATTCGACCGCAAACGGCAGGCCAAAAAAGATACGTCGATGCAATAGAAAACCATACCATCACCTTTGGTCTTGGCCCTGCCGGTACGGGAAAGACATATCTGGCTATGGCCATGGCAATTGCCTCTCTTAAACGTAAGGATACCGGCCGTATCGTGCTGGTGCGTCCCGTGGTTGAGGCGGGGGAGTCTTTGGGATTTTTGCCGGGAACTCTTGAAGAAAAACTCGATCCTTATATTCGTCCTCTGTACGACGCACTTTTTGACATGCTTGAGAGAGACCGTGGAAATTCCCTCATTGAACAGGGAGTAATTGAAATTGCTCCGCTTGCGTTCATGCGCGGGCGAACCATGAATGATGCCTTTGTCATTCTCGATGAGGCACAAAATACCACGCCGGAACAAATGAAAATGTTTCTGACCAGATTGGGCTTTTCGTCAAAGTTTGTCATAACGGGAGACGCAACGCAGCGCGATCTTTTGGGTGAAAGCGGGCTGAGCGTTGCGCGCCAAATACTTTCGGACATTGATGACATTGCGTTTGTTGATTTAGGTAAAGACGATATTGTGCGACATACCCTTGTTGCTAAAATTGTTGATGCATATGAGCAAAGCGAGAAGAACCAGCCCCTCCAAAGGAGACCTTCAACCCATGCATAATGAATACGACATTTCCATCTCAGATGGTGTTGAGCTTCTCATACCTGAGGATGAGATTATTTCTACCTGCAACTTTGTGCTTGCGCAAGAGAAGGTAGTGCGCCCCTGCATGGTGTCAATTTCAATAGTGAGTGATGAGGAGATCCGCACCGTTAACCGTACGTGGCGCAATACGGATGCGGTCACAGACGTCATTTCTCTTGAGGTAGAAAGACCGGACGATGAAGATTTGGCGCCCGGTGAGCCTTGTGAGCTGGGAGATATCTTGCTTGCCCCGGCATACATCAAACAACAGGCAGCAACCTATCACACAACGCCGGCCGACGAATTTCGCTTGATGCTGGTTCATGCAATGCTTCATCTTTTGGGCTACGATCATCTGAATGACGAGGAAGCCGAGTGCATGGAGGCGCGTGAAGACGCACTTGTTGCTATGATTAAAACGGATAATCCCATTGCTTTTGTAACGTTTACCCGCCATCGTGAGGGGACAGACGAATGATTCCGGGCTCAAGAGGCAAACATACGAGTTATCGCAGGAGCTTCCTTTTTGCTGTTCAGGGGTTTAGAAGCGCAGTTCAGCAAGAGGCAAACCTCAAGCGTATGCTTGGTATTGCGGCGGTGGTTTTGGTTGTGAGCCTCTTTATAGGATTAGACCTTTTTGGCTGGATTGTCATAGTGGGGTGTATCGGGGCAGTTATCTCAGCGGAACTCATGAACACCGCGGTTGAGACCGTTGTTGATTTGGTTTCTCCGGAATTTCATCCGCTGGCCGGAAAGGCAAAAGACATTGCCGCTGCCGCTTCATGGTTCATGAGCGGAATTTCCGCAATTATCGGTATTCTCGTTTTTATTCGAGCTCTTTTTCATTTATAGGTGTATACGAGGAGGTTTTTGTGGCGGATCTGCCTGTGATATCTGAACATCCCTTTAAAAGTGGTTTTGTCGCTCTTGTAGGTAGGCCAAGCGTGGGAAAGTCAACGCTTTTAAATGCGTGCCTAAAAGAAAAGATTGCCATTACCTCGCCTGTGGCGCAAACAACACGCCGCCGCCTTCGCGGGGTGGTTAATGGCCCCAACTTCCAGTTGGTTATTATTGACACGCCCGGGTTGCACAAGCCAAAAGACGCTCTTGGCAAAGAGCTCAACAAGACTGCATTAGGTGAGCTTAACGATGCTGATTGCGTTGCGTTTCTCATTGATGCGACAAAAGCTGTTGGCCGTGGTGATGAGTGGGTGGCAAAGCACGTCAGTGCGGCACGAGCTTCATATAAGCTGCTCGTTATAACCAAGGCTGATCTTGCAGATCAAGAGAAGGTATCCGCTCAGCTTGAGGCGGCGCAGAAACTTGGTCACTTTGATGATGTGCTGGTGCTATCCGCAACAGAGAACTTCAACGTCCAGGCGTTTGTCGCCCGTGTCGCAGAGCACCTTCCTGAAGGTCCCAAGTGGTTCCCGGATGATATGGATGTTGATGCGTCTGATGAAGATCTTGTGGCGGAGTTCATCCGAGAGAAGCTCTTACACAATCTCCGTCAAGAAGTACCTCACTCAATTGGTGTCGTCTGCGATAAGCTTGAGTTTTTAAGCGATACCCACGCCTCCATTGCCGCAACCATCCTTGTTGAGCGTGAAAGTCAAAAGGGGATCGTAGTTGGACAAGGCGGATCGATGATTAAGCGTATAGGCATTCAAGCGAGAAAAGATTTGGAAAAATTGTTCAACTGTTCCGTCTATCTTGACCTCCAAGTTCGTGTTCAGCCGCAATGGCGAAAAGATGCCAATGAGATTCGCCGCCTGGGATATGCGTTTGAGGATTAATCGTGGCTGCCAGACGTACACGTCGAATAAAAGCTCTTGTTTTAGACAGAACCAAGCTTGGCGAGCAAGATCTTATCCTGACCTGTCTTACTGACACGGGAGAAGAGCTGCGTGCCGTGGCAAAGGGAGCCCGAAAACCGGGTGGTCGTCTCGCTGCGCGGACTGAACTGTTCTCTGAAGTTGACATGCTGGTTGCCGAAGGAAAATCCCTTTTTGTGGTCTCGGAAGCATCACTTTTAAGCGCTCACGAGAAGATCCGAGGTGACCTCTCGCGGGTATCCGCGGCATCGACTCTCTGTGAGATAGCACGCCTTACCTGCATTGAAGGATATACCGACACCTTTTTATTTCCCATTCTTTCGCGTGCGCTTACTGCGGTGGAGAGCGCATCGGATGAAGCACACCTTGATGTTATCGTGGCTGCATATGTCTTTAAGGTGCTTGCGCATGGAGGCTGGCGTCCGGAGCTTCATTCGTGCATTGCCTGCGGGGATGAAGCCCCCACGTTCTTCTCGCCACGTGCGGGAGGCGTGCTGTGCGCGTCATGTGCCCGGGAAGTTGAAGGGGCGGAGGCGCTGAGTGCTTCACAACGGGCGTGGCTCGCGTCTCTTATCTCATTGACGTTTGACCAAATTGAAGCGAGCGCGATTGACGCTGAAACGGCATTTTTTCTCTTGAGCCTGGCTCATATGTGGGTGGCTACGCACTTGGACGCCCGTCTTCGAGCTTTTGAGTTTTTATTGAGTGTGTAGGTATGGTACTCGCGGTGGTTTTTTGGTAAACTTTCTCAGGTTAGTACCTCACTCTTAGCAAATTGTCACTGCCGGCGTTTGTTCAGTGTGAGGCGAATATATGAAAGGTGGTTTTATTTATGGCAGTTTCCAAGGAACGTAAGGCTGAGCTTATCAAGCAGTACGGCAAAGACGAGAAGGACTCCGGTTCGGCTCCGGTACAGGTTGCTCTTTTAACCGAGCGCATTCGTGAGCTTACCGAGCACATGAAGTCACACCAGAAAGACTTCCATACCCGTCGCGGTCTTTTGATGCTTGTTGGTAAGCGTCGTCGTCTTCTTTCCTATATCAAGAAGAATGACATTGAGGAATATCGTGAACTTATTAAGAGTTTGGGTATCCGCGATAACATCCAGTAACGTGGTATTCAAAGGGCGCCGCAACTGGCGCCCTTTATGTTTGTGAGCCCGTCTGCAATGGGGCAGGCGGAGATAGAAGAGGAATATATATGGCAAAAGTAACACACGAGTTTGACCTGTATGGTAAGCACTATGTACTGGAGGCTGGAGAACTCGCAAAACAGGCAACCGGTGCTTGTGTGGTTAAGTGCGGGGATTCTACGGTACTTCTGACCGCAGTTGTCTCAAAAGAGCGTAAAGATTACGATTTCTTTCCACTTACCGTTGATTTTATTGAAAAGATGTACGCCGTGGGACGTATTCCCGGCGGGTATCTTAAGCGCGAAGCTCGTCCAAGCGAGAAGGCCACGCTTATCGCTCGTATGATTGACCGTCCGCTGCGTCCTTCGTTTCCTGAGGGATTCCGCAATGAGGTGCAGGTTGTGGCAACCTCGCTTGTTGCGGATCAAATTAACGCGGTTGATACCATTTCTGTCATGGGTGCGTCAGCCGCGCTGCATATTGGTGGCGTGCCATACGAGGGTCCTTTAGCCTGTGTCAGAATCGGGCGCAATGGCGAGACCGGAGAGTTTCTCGTCAACCCAACCTATGAAGAGCGCGATCACTCCGATCTTGATCTTGAGCTTGCAGGTTCTGCAACCTTTATTTCAATGCTTGAGGCCGGTGCCCACGAGATTTCAGAAGAGGACATGCTGTCAGCCATGGCCTTTGGACAAGAGGCGATTGCGGCATTTTGTGAAGAGCAAAAGAAGTTCTTTGAGAAGTGGGAGACAGTCAACGGTCCTATCGAGAAGCGCGAGTATATTCTCGATGAGCCAATCCCTGAGGTACATGAGCGCATCTTTGCTCACTATGATGAGATGAGCGCGGCCTTAAAAGATGCCGATAAGCAATCTCGTATGGCCAAAGTGGCCGATCTTATGGAGACAATCAAGGCTGAGTTTAACGAGGAAGAGCAGGAGGAGTGGAGCCGCGCCATTGCCATTGAGCTCAAGAGCCTAGAGAAGCACGCCATGCGCGTTATGGTTGTTGAGACCGGTGAGCGCGTTGACGGACGTGCGGCCGATGAGATTCGACCCATCATGGTGAAGCCCGATTACCTGCCTTTGGTACACGGATCAGGTCTTTTCCAGCGCGGTCAAACGCAGGTTCTCTCCATCTGCACCCTTGGTATGCTCAATGAATGGCAGCGTCTTGATACCATTGAGCCCGTTGATGGCAAGCGCTATATCCACCATTACAACTTCCCGCCGTTCTGCACCGGAGAAACCGGCCGCATGGGAAGCCCCAAGCGTCGTGAGATTGGTCATGGTGCTCTTGCAGAGCGAGCTCTGCTCCCCGTTATTCCCTCCGAGGACGAGTTCCCTTACGCAATTCGCGTGGTTTCGGAGGTCATGGAGTCCAACGGTTCTTCTTCAATGGCTTCTACCTGTGGATCGACGCTTGCTCTTATGGATGCCGGTGTGCCGCTGGTACGTCCTGTCTCCGGTGTGGCCATGGGTCTTATCCAGGAGAATGGCAAGACGGTTGTCCTGACGGACATTCAGGGTCTTGAAGACTTCCTCGGCGATATGGACTTCAAGGTAACCGGTACAACCAAGGGCATCACGGCGATGCAAATGGACAACAAGGCCACCGGTCTTACCCCTGAGATTTTGCGTCAGGCGCTTATGCAGGCTCATGAGGGCCGGATGTTCATATTGAACAAGATGCTTGAGGCAATTCCTGCGCCACGTGAAGAAACGAAAGAGACGGCCCCTCAGATTCTCTCGCTTTCCATTCCTACCGATAAGATTCGCGACGTCATCGGAAGCGGCGGCAAGGTTATTCGTGGTATCCAGGAAGACACCGGTGCAACCGTTGACATCCAAGAGGACGGATCGGTCTTTATTGCCGGTACGAACGGAGCTGCCGAGGCCGCTGCGGAGCGCATTAAGGCCATCGTTAAGGTTCCTGAAGTAGGCGAGGAATATACCGGTCGCGTTGTGGGCATTCAACCATTTGGTGCCTTCGTTGAGCTTTTGCCCGGTAAAGATGGCTTGCTCCACATTTCTCGTGTTGCGCAGGGTCGCGTTGAGAAAATTGAGGACGTTCTTTCCATCGGAGACGAAGTGAAGGTTCGCGTTCTTGAAGTTGACGAGAAGGGCAAGATTTCCCTCGATCGTCTCGATAAGCCTGAAGTTCCTGCCGGATCCGGCAAGAAGAATGAGGAAAGGCGCGTCCGTCGCCATCCTGGCGATAATGGAAGCTCAAGCGAGCGTCGTCAGCCGCGTCGTCATCATGACGCGTAAGGTTTTTGCATAGATTTCTTGGCAGCTAATAAAGCTGATAGCAAAACCCCAGTGAAATACTGGGGTTTTGTGTATTTTGGGGTATAAGTTTGCGTTTTTTACTAAGATGGCAATCGAGCAAACTTCTGTACGAGTTTTAAAATATAATAGACACTAACTGTACGTTTAGCGTAGACGATAGGCGAGAAGTGCTTCTCGCCAAAAAATAGTTCCACAAGCAGAGAAATCTGCTCTACGAAAGGATTTGTTCTTAATGCCAAAAAGAGAAACACCCTTAAAGATTATTCCTATGGGTGGTTTAGACGGCATTGGTAAAAACATGACCGTCTTTGAGTACGGTAATGATATGGTTCTTATCGATGCCGGCCTTATGTTTCCCGATGACGAGCAGCCGGGCATTGATCTCGTGCTTCCCGACTATACGTATGTTCTGGAGAACGAGCACAAGCTGCGCGCTATCTTGATTACCCATGGTCATGAAGACCACATTGGAGCCTTGCCATACCTTTTGATGGATTTGACCCGCAAAGTTCCTATTTATTCCAGTAAGCTTTCTTTGGGCTTTATTGAAGGTAAGCTGTCGGAGCATTCCATAACCGGTGTAAAGCTCTGCGAGGTCAACGACGGCTCAAACATTCACTTTGGTGCATTTGACGTCACGTTTTTCTCGATGACTCACTCTATTCCTGCTGCGTTTGGCGTGCATATGAAAACGCCTGCGGGTTCTTTGATGCATACGGGAGACTTTAAGCTCGACCAAACGCCCATTGACGGCGTGCGTCCCAACTATGCCGCCATTACCAAATTTGCTTCAGAAGGTCTTGACCTTTTGCTCTCCGATTCCACCAATGCAAATCGTCCCGGCTTTACACCATCCGAGGCTGCGGTAGGCCCCGCACTGAGGCATATCATTAAAAACGCAAAGGGCCGTGTCTTTGTGGCGTCCTTCTCGTCTCACATTCACCGGTTGCAGCAGGTATGTGATGCTTCCGTTGCGGTGGGCCGCAAGGTGGTGGTAACGGGGCGTTCCATGATTACCAACACCAAGGTGGCGCGTGATCTTGGATACCTCAACATTTCCGACAAGAACATTGTCGACGCATACGATGTTGATAAACTTGCAGATGATCGCATTGTTGTCTTATGTACGGGCTCACAGGGAGAGCCGCTTTCGGCGCTTGCCCGTATGGCTAACGGCGAGCATAAATCGCTGACCATCCGTCCGCAAGATACCGTGATTATTTCCGCAACGCCGGTTCCGGGTAACGAGAAAAGCGTGCAGTCCATCATCAATTCGCTTTCCAAAATAGGCTGTGCCATCTACGACAAGTCAAAAACGCTCGTTCATGTTTCCGGTCACGGTAGCCAAGAAGAACTCAAGCTCGTTTTGGGTATGGCGCGCCCGAAGAACTTTATGCCGGTACACGGAGAGGCCGTACACCTTCGCGCTCATGCGGAGCTTGCAAAACAGATGGGCATCTCCGATAAGCATATCTTCATTTTGGATAATGGAGACTCGCTTGAGATGCGTTCGGGAAAGATAAAGCGCGGAAAGTCCGTAGAGTCGGGTGTTGTCTTTGTGGATGGTCTGTCAGTAACTGAATCCAATCCCGTGGTGCTGCGCGATCGCCAGCGCCTTGCTCAAGACGGTATTGTTACGGTTGTGGTAACCCTTGTAGGTCGCAGCAGAAGGGCAGGCGTGGTAGAGGTATCCGGCCGAGGTGTCTCGTTTGCCACGGACGATGAGCTCATGGACGGTGCCCAGAATTTAGTCCGCACGCAAGTGGATAAATTCTCTAAGTCTGAAGGTTCCAACCCTGAAGCAATGCGTAAAAACATCAGAAATTCTCTCTCCAATTTCCTTTGGACTAAAACACATACTCGTCCAATGGTCATTCCGGTTGTTATGGAGGTCTAAGCCGAATGCCCGCTAAACGTAGCTCAAATGCAACAAAACGAGGAACCCGTTCAGGTCGTTCTACTCTTTCCAAGGGTCTTACACCTGTTCAGAACGATATTATCGGCGTTGTTCTTGCGGTGCTTGCCATAGCACTGTTTGTCTCGGTACTGGTGCCTACTTCTGCCGTGGTGACACATGCAACGGGTCACGCTCTCAGGTTGTGCTTCGGTACCGGTGCGCCTCTTTTTCCCATTGCGCTTTTTGTGGTTGCCATGACCTTCTTTATGCGAAATGAAGGATCCATTTCTACACGCATTGCAACGGGACTGGTTCTTGACGTGCTGGCAGCCCTTGCACTGATTTCTCTGAACTTTCCCGGAGCAGAAGCAAATCCGCAGAGTTTGTTGTATGCCGCTAACCTTGAAGCTGCAGGAGGCTATGTAGGAGGCGGCATAGCGCTGGTACTCTTGCAGTTGCTTGGACGTATTGTGGGAAACATTTTTTTGTGCGGCGTGCTTATTGCGGGCATCGTCGTTTGTGGCTTCTCAATTTCTGACATGGTCATGCGCGCCTCAGGACACCTTGATGATTTGCGAGAAGAACATCGTCTGCGCAAAGAAGAGCGTCTGGCCAAGCAGGAAGAGACTTCGTGGGATGAAGGAGACGCTGCTCTTCAAAACAAGAGGGGGCGCAAGGACTCTCGCCGACCGTCGCTTTTTGATGAGACGGGAGAAGGCAAAACCACCTTCATTGGGGATCGAAAGACCAGCGTCTTGCGCCGTCGTGCACAAAAATTTGAAGAAGATGAGGCGCGTGAGGATGCAGGAGATGCTCCTACGAGTCTTTTAGATAAGGCAAAAACAACGCTTCTCGCACAGGATACCCACGCGGAAAAAGACGATTCGGGTTCCTTGGATACACAGACGTCTGGAAAGACAAGGAAAAAGTCCGGATCTCGTAAGCAGAAACATGACGTTCCGGATTTTCTTGCAAACCCCGATGCGCTTAAAAGACCTGGCGATGACGACAGCACCTATGAGCTTCCACCCTTCTCGCTTTTAAAGACAAATGCTAACTCGGGGAAGTCAGCCGTCTCTCAAGATGAACTTGAGGCCACCGCACAGCGCCTTCAATCAACACTGGAGGAGTTTGGTCTTTCCAGTCAGGTTGTTGGTTGGGTATCCGGTCCTTCGGTTACGACGTTTAAAATCTCAATGGGTGAGGGAGAGAGGGTCAACAAGATAACAAATCTTGAGGATGACATCGCTCTTTCTCTGGCAGCAAAATCGGTACGTATCTTTGCTCCTATTCCGGGGACATCGCTTGTGGGTATTGAGATACCCAATGAAAAATCACAGGCGGTTAACCTTGCGGACGTGCTCCCTTATGCAAAAGGCGGCCCTCTTGAATGTGCGTTTGGCCGCGATTCCGAAGGCAAGCCTATCGTGGTTGATTTGGCAAGCCTTCCTCACTTGTTGGTGGCAGGTACGACGGGCTCGGGTAAGTCGGTGCTTTTGAATGCCATTGTGATGTCGATGTTGATGCGTACCACGCCGGAACAGGTGCGCCTTATTATGGTGGACCCAAAGCGCGTTGAGTTTACCGGTTATGCCGGCCTCCCTCACTTGTATGTTCCTGTGGTAACCGAGCCCCGCCAGGCTGCAAGCGCGCTTCAGTGGGGTGTCACCGAGATGGAGCGCCGCCTCAAGGTGTTTGAGCACTATAAGGTGCGGGAAATTAAGACGTATAACAGAAACGTTGACGGTGGCAAGTATGCCGACATGGAAAATCCTCCCAAGCACATGCCGTATTTTGTAATTGTCATCGACGAGCTGGCTGACCTTATGATGGTTGCGGGCAAAGACGTAGAATCTTCCATTGTCCGTATTGCGCAGCTTGGTCGTGCGGCCGGTATCCACTTAATTGTTGCCACACAGCGTCCTTCCGCAGATGTTGTCACGGGTCTTATCCGCGCCAATATCGACAACCGAGTAGCGCTTTCCGTTGACAATTCCATCAACTCACGCATTATTTTGGACCAAAAAGGTGCCGAGCAGTTGCTTGGCCGCGGTGACATGCTGGTGAAGCTTCGTGGAAGCAAGCCCAAACGCGCACAGGGATGTTGGGTTTCCGACGAGGAGATCGAGCAAACCGTCAAGTATATACGTGAGCAACGCACCGCTGAGTATCACGACAATATCCTGACGGTTGCAGTGCCCAGCCAGGTTGATGGCGGCGCATCTGCCGGCGCTTCTCGCGAAGATGACCCGCTGATTTGGGAGGCCGCTCGGATTATTGTTGACTCGCAGCTGGGATCGACGTCCAGTTTGCAACGTGCTCTTTCTGTGGGATATGCTCGTGCTGGTAGAATTATGGATATGCTTGAAGCAAAGGGAGTTGTTGGTCCGGCTAACGGCTCCAAGCCTCGTGAAGTTTTGATTGATAAAGATGCACTTGAAGAGTTGAAAGTGCAGGATGCAGCCTATAAGGAGGTCGAGTAAGCATGCCACGCCCGCGTTTTAGTGAGATGCTTGTTGCCCGCCGCCGCCAGCTTGGGATTTCAATTACCCAGGCATCAAAGACTCTGAAATTAAAAGAGCAGGCGCTTATTGCCTTTGAAGAAGGCGATTTTGAAAATATTCCTCAAAGTGGTTATGCGCAGGGTATGCTGTCTTCGTATGCCCGCTATCTTGGACTCAATCCTCGAGAGGTCGTTGACCTCTTTCAAGAGGAAGTCTTTGAACATGAACACGGTACCTATTCGCATGAGCTTCGACGCAAGACACGTGATACGCAGTCGGGTCGTGGAATTTCGGGCTATGATGTTCCGAACGAGGCAGAGTCTCGTCCAAAAGCGTATGTACAGTATCATGGATTGCTTCCGACGGCCGGCGGTCCCGCAGGTGATATGGGTGCTTTTGCAACCACTTCAGGTGTGCGCTCACGCCAATCAAGTGTTCCTTTAGCAAGTTCTTCCAATGAGACAAATGCGTATTCGTTTTCCGAATACGCAACCGGTCATGCGTATAATGCTTCGGTTGATGCTTCTCAGAGGCAAAGTTCAGCGCGGGCTCGTACGCGCGGAGTCGCTGCGCGACGTCGTGTGGGGATTGCGGGAGTGTCCGGAACGGAAGGTTCTTCTCGCTTGATTCGTGAAACACAGTCATCTTCATATCCGCCATCCTATGATCAAACGCGCATGATGTCTCGTGGATCAAGGCTTGGTTCTCGCTCTGATGTGAGCACAAGAAGCGTGGGGCCAAGTGAATATGTGGACGATTTGCACTATGATGATCCGGCGGCTCCATACGAGCGCGCATCCACTATTTCAGGTCGCCGTGGTTCTCGCAATATTGCACGGGTGGACAGGCCAAATGTTCGCCGCCGTCAGCCGGCGGGATCGTCACCGCGTACGATGCGCCGTCCTCGTCGCCGTGGTATTTTGGGTGCTCTTGATGAGTTTTTCTCCAACCCCGCACGGACCATTGCTACGATTGTCATTGCGCTTGCCATTATTCTGACGCTTATTATCATTTTCTCGGTTCGTACGTGTACTACCAGTAAAACAAATCCGGTTCCTTCACGTACGGTAAGCGTAAATAGCGAATCCAAGACGCAGGAGAAGACTTCCTCAACGAATACTTCGGATGCCGGCAAAACAACCGATACCAAGAAGGATTCTTCTGAATCAAAGAAGCCTGAGACAACGACGGAGACCAAAGCAGATACGAAAGAGGTTGAAATCAGCGTTCCTGAGGGACAGGCGAGCTGGCTTGAGGTAAATGAAGACGGTACGTACACCGTGGCGGACAAAGTAACCGGACCATGGTCAAAGAAGATTACCGTAAAGGGCACATTGAAGATCCAATCGGGTGTTCCCGGTGCGGTTACCGTAAAGGTTAACGGAGAGACAAAGGCCTTTGAGATTAATTCGCAAGGGGTCGGCGTCATGACCATTAAGGGTTCGGATACGGACAATACCTCCTCAGACGCTACGAATTCAACGACAAGTACAGAGTCGTCCAAGACAACCACGTCATCCGAGAACTCTCAGGGAAGTTCAAATACGGGCGCTAAGACGTCGTCAACTTCAACCTCATCGTCAAATACGTCAAGCTCGTCAACCAACTAAGGGATATAAATTTCGGCGGCGAGAAGATCTTCTCGCCGCTTGTATACAAGGAGAGAATGTATGGCTAAAGAGTCCAGCTTTGATGTTGTGTCTGAAGTCGATTTGATGGAAGTTGACAATGCGTATCAACAGGCCGTTCGAGAACTTTCACAACGCTATGATCTAAAGGATTCCGGTGCAACGCTTGAACTTTCTAAAAAAGAGGGAACGTTTACCATTACGGCGCCGGCGGATTTTGTCGCCGCTCAGGTTCGTGATGTTTTGGGAAGTAAGCTTGTGAAGCGGGGTATTGATCTGAAGAGCGTGCGCTGGAAAGACCCCATCGCAGCCGCAGGCTCTACGGTTCGGCAAACGGGTGCGCTGGTACAGGGCATCGATCAAGAAACGGCAAAGCGTATTGCCAAAGATATTCGTGATATGAAGGTTAAGGCTAAAGCTACTGTTGAGGGTAATAAGTTACGAGTGACAAGTGCTTCTCGCGATACGCTCCAGTCTGTTATTGCATTTTTAAAGGAGCAGGAGTATGGTCAGCCCCTCCAATACACCAACTATCGATAAGAAGAACATCCTTTTTGTTACCTTGGGGTGCGCAAAAAATGAAGTAGATACCGACCGCATGAGGGCCTTGCTTTTTGCGCAAGGGTTCTCTGAGGTTGATACACCGGATGAGGCCGATATAGTCCTGATTAACACCTGCTCTTTTTTGGCTTCGGCGACTGAAGAATCCATTGAGACTACGCTCCAGATTGCAAAAGGAGCATCTCACGGTGTTCGGAGTCTTCCTATCGTGATGTGTGGCTGCGTACCTTCCCGGTATGGATCAAAGCTTCCCGAGGAACTTCCTGAAGTCGCTGCTTTTGTACGAGCGGATGAAGAAGACGGTATTGTTGAGGTGGTGTCTGAAGTTCTGGGAATTGAGCGCACGCCTCAATCTATTATTGCGGCGCATGGCATGCTTCGGACTGTTGAGGGAGCAAGCGCATACGTAAAGATATCTGATGGCTGCGATAGGTTCTGTGCATTTTGTGCCATCCCGTATATTCGAGGTCATTATCAATCCCGCCCGGCAGATGAAATCTTGTCGGAAGTCTCTTCTCTCATGGAGGGGGGAGTTCGTGAAATCATCCTTATTGGACAAGATACCGGTATTTGGGGAAATGATATTGCGGAAACTAACACCGGCGAGGTTCCTACGCTTGCGTGGCTTATGCGCCAAGTTGCTCAGGTTGTGCGGCCGTATAACGGATGGGTTCGCGTGCTGTATCTTCAACCGGAAGGCATGACCGATGAACTTATCGCTACTATCAGAGATACCCCTGAGTGTCTGCCGTATATTGACATTCCCATTCAGCATTGCAGCGAACGTGTTCTTGCACGTATGGGTCGCTCGGGCTCTGCCCCTGAACTGCGTAGTCTTTTTGATCGACTGCGTCGTGAAATCCCCGGTATGGTACTTCGAACAACCGGCATGTGCGGCTTTCCCGGTGAGACGGAAGAAGAGTCGGACGAGCTTTACGACTTTATTCAGGAGCAGGAATTTGACTACACCTCGGTCTTTACCTATTCTCCGGAGGAGGGAACGGCGGGGGCGTCGATGCCCAACCAAGTTCCTGATGAGATAAAGATGGAGCGTACGCAGCGACTTATTGACCTTGTGGAAGAGCTTGGTTTTGCGGGCACTGCTCGTCATGTGGGGGAGCGGTGCGAAGTAATTATCGACGGCGTTGAGGATACCGATGAGGGATTTGAACTTATCGGACACGCGTGGTTCCAGGCGCCGGACTGCGACGGTGCGGTACACATTGCCAATGGAGAAGCCCGTGTGGGCGATATTGTTCTTTGCGATTTGGTTGATTCTTTTTGCTACGAAATTATTGGTGAGATTGTTGGCGAGAAGAACAGGTAATTGGGGGATTTCTCGTGTCTAAAAAAATGTGGACACCGGCAAATATCGTAACCTGCGCCCGTGTGGTGCTTGTACCTGTATGGTTGCTTCTTGCACAACTGCTGGGACGCTCAGTTGCCGTATCCGCCACTGAGGGCGGTGTGTCCGTAGGGGCTTTCGTGGTGTTTTTGAGCTATGTTGTGATTTCTCTTACCGATAAGCTTGATGGCTATCTCGCGCGCAGCAGAAATGAAGTGACGGTCTTCGGGAAGTTTCTTGATCCTATCGCCGACAAGCTTGCTGTTGTTGTGGCGCTTTTTGTACTGCTTGAGTGGCATATGGTATCTCCGTGGGTTCTTCTGGTAATTGTGGCGCGTGAATTTCTCGTATCAGGTCTACGTATGGTTGTTGCCTCGGAAGGCACTGTGATAGCGGCATCAAAACTGGGGAAGTGGAAAACTGCAACAACGATGGTTGCCATATGTGGCCTTTTGTTTTTGACCGTCATTCCAACCGGAGCTATACAGGAGGGTCTCGGTTTTCTTTTTTCGGCACTTATGTGGGTTGCTGTTGCTTTGACGGCATGGAGCGGTATCGACTACTTTATAAAGTCGTGGACGGTTATTGCCAAAGGAGAATAGCTCATGGCCCCATCGGCGCTTGACGAAAAAATTCTTGACGAAAAAATTATAAATCTTGCAACTTTGGTTGTTCGCGAGGCGACTGACGCTCATATGAGTGTTGCATCAGCAGAGTCGTGCACGGGAGGCCTTGTTTCGGGTGCTCTTACCGCAGTGCCAGGGTCTTCTGAAGTGCTTCTCGGCTCGGTAGTGAGTTATGCTATTTCAATCAAACAAAAGGTACTTGGTGTTTCAAAAGAGATATTTGACGACCCAAAACTTGGTGCCGTTTCTGAACCATGCGCTTGTCAGATGGCTTTAGGCGTGCAACGCCTTATGGGAACTACCTTAGCTGTTTCCGTAACCGGTATTGCGGGGCCAAGCGGAGCAGAACCCGGAAAACCTGTTGGAACGGTGTGGTTCGGTCTCTCAACGCCTGTGGGCACTCGCGCTCATGTCATGCACTTTGAAGGCTGCCGTAATGCAGTTCGTCTTCAAGCGGTAATTCATGCACTTGAGCTTCTTCGTGATGGAATTGTGGAGAGTTCAAATTCTCAATAGATGGCTTTTCAACAATCTATTTTTTAGAGCAACGATGTCTTCCAGCAGGTTTATGTTTTTATGTGTGCCTTTCTTGCAATTTACGTCAAAATTGTGCCAGATAACCGTCAAATATCAGACAAATTGCTTCGGTAGAATCATCGATAAAGTGTTGACTTAGAACGCTTGTTCCTATAGGATGTGTACAGTTCAAGTGCAAGGAGAAGCAATGGCAAAAAAGCAGGTTATCAGGGAAATCAAACCTCGTACCACCGGTGAAGAGAGAGACCAAGTCCTTGAGACAACCACCTCAGAAATAGAGAAGAAATTTGGCAAGGGTTCCATCATGAGGCTCGGTGACGGAGGACCTTCCTTTGATATCCAATCTATCCCCACGGGTTCAATTGCATTAGATGCAGCCCTGGGCATCGGCGGTGTCCCACGCGGTCGAATTATTGAAATTTATGGCCCTGAGTCTTCAGGTAAGACCACTCTTTCTCTTGAGATTCTTGCTGAAGCACAGGCTCTTGGTGGTGTTGTTGCGTTTATTGACGCAGAGCACGCACTTGATCCAGGATATGCTGCACGTATTGGCGTTGATATTGACGAGGTGCTTATATCCCAGCCTGATACCGGAGAGCAAGCGCTTGAAATTTGCGACATGCTGGTTCGTTCCGGCGCCATTGATGTTGTGGTAGTAGACTCCGTTGCCGCTCTTGTTCCTCGCGCGGAAATTGAGGGTGAGATTGGTGACTCAAGTGTTGGCCTTCAAGCACGTCTTATGAGCCAGGCACTTCGCAAGTTAGCAGGATCACTTTCCAAATCAAACACAACATGTATATTCATCAATCAGCTTCGAGAGAAGATTGGCGTCATGTTTGGTAATCCTGAAACTACCTCAGGAGGGCGTGCACTCAAGTTTTTCTCTTCGGTTCGTATGGATATTCGTCGCATTGATAGCATTAAAGTCAATGGTGATGTTGTAGGAAATCGTGTTCGTGTAAAGGTTGTTAAAAATAAGGTGGCTCCACCTTTTAAGCAGGCTGAGTTTGACATTATGTACGGCAAAGGCATCTCTAAAGAAGGTTCCATTCTTGATATGGCCGTTGAAGAAGAGATCGTAAACAAGTCTGGTTCTTGGTTTACCTATGAAGGAGAGCGTCTTGGTCAGGGAAGGGAAGCGGCAAAAACCTTCCTTCTTGAAAATCCGCAGCTTATGGAAGAAATTGACCATAAGGTTCGTTTGGCTGTTGGCCTTATTGAAGATGAAGATGCTGCTGTAGGTTCGCCTGTAATGCCAACAGAGACTGAAGTTGCACAATAGTGGCAGATTTTACGTGGAGTGTTGTTTTTCCCGAGAAAAAGAAGACAACATTCAATCGAAAAAAGCCTCGTGCAACAATTTTTCTTTCGTCTGATACACATGGAGACGAGAAGCTTTTTGTTCCTATAAGCGTAGCAAAAAAGGTAGTAGCTCTTGATAAAGAATCTCAGTTGGATTCCGTTTCAAGGTCAGAGTTCCTCCAAAAGCTTACGCTTATACAAAAAGATCTTCTTCGTGTTCGTATTGAGGCCCTGCTGCAACGGCGTGACTATTCAACATTTGAACTTTCAGAAAAGTTACGCTTGGACGGTTTTTTTATTCCCGTTGTTGAAAAAGCCGTTGCACGCGCTGTTGAAGTGGGTCTTCTTAACGATCAGCGATACGCTGACCTCTATGTTCGATCAAAGGTTTCACAAGGATGGGGTCCTCTCAAGATTTCCTGTGAGTTAAAGCAAAGAGGAATAGAGCCCACCTTACTTGACGGTTGGCCTGATACCTATCTGCCTTTGGAAAACCAACGCGAACACGCGCATATGTTGGCACAACGTAAGCGTTTAACGGGTAAAAACGATTATGGAAAGATTGTTCGATTTTTAGCAGCAAAGGGGTATCCTTTGGGAATTTGCACTGATGTGGCAAAGCAGATGTTAAAAGACGTGTAGGTCATATCAATGGTTTGTATGTTTATTTGTTATAAACTCATCTGTTTACCTGCTTTTAATTGACAAATGCCAGCCTACTCAGTAGGATTAAGAATGCCATGAGAATGAGCATTTCCCGTCGGTTTGCCGGCGTCACTTTTATAGAGTTTGTATAGCAAGCACAATGTTCTGTATTTGTGTGTGGTTTTCTCCTCTTATGGCGGGTTCTTTACTTTGATGTATTTGCTGCATCTCAGTAGAGTCTCCTGAACATTTTGTAATTGCCATTTTAGGAGTAAGTATGGAAGTAACACTTATAGTCGTAGGCGTGGCCTGTTTAGTCGTTGGCGCCGCCATTGCGTACGGCATTCTTGCCGGAAAAAGTAATTCTCGCTTAAAAACTGCTGATGAGCAGCTTAAGCAAGCCGAATCAAATGCTGAACGCATTGCTTCTGAGGCAAGCCGTCAGGCTGAAACGATAAAGAAAGAAGCCATTCTTTCGGCAAAAGAAGAGGTTCTGCAATTGAAGCAGAATGCTGAAGCGGAAGAAAAAAAGCGCAAGAGCGAGCTTCGGAGCATGGAAAATCGGATTTTGCAGCGTGAAGAATCTCTCGATCACAGAAATGATGCTCTTGATAAGCGGGAACACCAACTCTCCAGCCTTCAAGGACAGCTTGATCGTCGTAAAAATGACTTGGATACACTTGTTGCACAGCAATCTACAGAGCTTGAGCGTATTGCCGCTCTTTCACGAGATGAAGCCCATGATGAGCTTATGGAGCGCGTTCGTGCCGAAAGTGTTCGTGATGAAGCACAAGTTTTACGTGAATCTGAGCAGCGAATTCGCACCCAAGCGGATAAAACCGCTCGTGAGATTATTTCTACTGCCATTCAGCGTGTTGCCGCAGATCAGGCTTCTGAGATCACGGTTACTACCGTCCACATTCCCTCGGATGACCTAAAAGGTCGAATCATTGGCCGAGAAGGTCGAAATATTCGCACCTTTGAACAGGTTTCTGGTGTTTCTCTTGTTATTGATGACACGCCGGAGACGGTAGTGCTGTCAAGCTTTGATCCCGTTCGCCGTGAGACCGCTCGAGTTGCTCTTGAGAATTTGATTGCGGATGGCAGGATTCACCCAGCGCGTATTGAGGAGCTTTATAAAAAGGCAGAGAGCCTTGTACAAGAGCGCGTTATTGAAGCGGGAGAGCAGGCAGCGTTTGACTGTGGTATCCATGATCTTCATCCGGAAATTATACGAACGCTTGGTGCGCTTCGTTACCGTACCTCATATGGGCAAAACGTGTTGGCGCACTCGGTTCAAGTAGCCGTTCTTTGCGGCATTATGGCCGAAGAGCTTGGTATGGATCCGGCTCTTGCAAAGCGTGCAGGTCTCCTGCACGATCTTGGCAAGGCAATTGATCATGAGGTTGAGGGTCCTCACGCGGTTATCGGCGCCGAACTTGCACGCCGTCATGGAGAGCGTCCTGATATCGTTCATGCCATTCAGGCTCACCATGCAGATATTGAGCCTAATACGGTACTCGATGTTTTGGTAATGGCTGCCGATGCCATCTCGGCTGCACGTCCCGGTGCTCGCCGTGAGTCTGCGGAGAATTACATCAAGCGTCTTGAAAAACTTGAGGAGATTTCCAACGCACATGCGGGCGTTGAGCGTACCTATGCAATGCAGGCAGGCCGTGAGCTCCACGTTATGGTAGAGCCCGAGAAGATTTCCGATGCCGAAGCCACCGTGCTTGCGCATGATATTGCCAAGCAGATTGAAGACGAGATGGAATATCCCGGTCAGGTTCGCGTGGTTGTCATTCGCGAGTCTCGTGCGGTTGATGTAGCTAAATAGCGCATGACAGATACAACGCAGCTTTTGGACTTTGTTGCTTCTATGGGAGGCGAGCGTGCACTTCGCATTGAGGAAAACCTTGGTGCAGGGTACGTTCGTCTTCGTGTCGCTGAGGCGGAGCGCAGACAGGCAAAGCATGATATCCGTTGCGTTGAAGACATTGTTATCGAAATGCTTCGCAATTCTCGCGATGCCGGCGCTCGCCACATATATGTCGCGACCACTCGTGAACAAAACACTCGCTCGCTTATTATTCTGGATGATGGTTCCGGAATACCAAAAGACATGCAAGAAAAAGTATTTGATGCCCGCGTAACATCCAAGCTTGAAAGTGTGCATATGGATCGATGGGGTGTCCATGGCCGTGGTATGGCACTGTATTCCATCAGAGAGAATGCTGACTATACAAAAGTTGAGTCTTCCGCACCGGGTCTGGGATCTGCCATAAAAGTGGTTGTTGATGCAGAAAAGCTCACCGAGCGCAGCGATCAATCAAGTTGGCCTCGTGTAGGTGTTGATGATGACGGAGAAAAGTCCGTTATAAAAGGACCTCATAATATCGTTCGAACCTGCTGTGAATTTGCCCTTGAATCAAAGGGAAGCTGTGACATATTTCTCGGTTCTCCGGCAGAAATTATCGCAACCGCTCGCAGTCGAGTTCGGCTTTCTGTATCGTCTTCCGATCTTCTTTTTGTTGATGATCTCTCAGAGCTGCCTGTACTTGAGAGGTTCCGTGGTGCCTCTGATGTTCAGGAGCTCTCTGATGTGTGCAGATCACTTGGATTTGATTTGTCTGAGCGTACCTGTCATCGTATTTTGGCCGGGCAAATCAAGCCTCTTCGAAGTTGCTATTCTCGTTTGTTTCACACTCAGGAAAAACCTGCGGCAAAACAAGTCGATCTGTATAAGGACAGGCGCAGCCTGAAAGTATCAGAGCAGGATAAAAGTGCATTTGCGCGTCTGTTGGAGAAGGATTTTAACTATCTTTCTGAGAAATATTATGTATTCATGAGTGATGAACCTAAGATTACCGTCAAAAAAGACAAGATTGTCGTAACATTTGAATTAAGCTCAGATGAGTAGTGGCGTAGATATAGTGGTGAGTTGTGATTATTGTAAGAATGAAGCTCAAACGTAGTATGCAGGAGTATGAATGGGATTACTAAAAGTCTCAAGCAAGTCATCACCCGCCTCGGTTGCAGGTGCCATTGCGGGTTTGGTTAAAGATCAGGAGCCTGTTACGCTGCAGTGTATTGGGGCCGGTGCCGTAAATCAAGCCATTAAGGCAGTGGCTATTGCACGTGGGTTTCTTATACCAACCGGCTATGACATTTCTTGTGCCCCCACCTTTTCTGAAATTGAAATAGGAGGGGAGAGCAGAACTGCCATTCGTATTGGGGTGTACGTGCATACCCTTCCTCCTTCGACTGACGTTGTTGAATTGCAAGCAATCAATTTTGATGGCGAGAAGAGCGCTCAACAGGAAAATTCTCGCTTTAATGGAGTTATATAGACTATGTATGAAGCTGAAGAGCTCGTTGGAAAGACATACCATATAAAAACATTCGGTTGCCAAATGAATCTTCACGACTCTGAGAGAGTGCGTGGGCTTTTGGATGTGTGTGGCTGTAACGAGGTTGAGAGTACCGACGATGCGGATATCGTTATATTCATGACTTGCAGTGTCCGTGAAAATGCCGATCAACGTCTTTATGGACAGGCATCAGCTATGGTCAGCGCTCCCACGCCTCCGTCGGGAAAGCGTGTTGTTGCCATTGGTGGATGCATTGCGCAACGTGACGGAGAAGCGCTTAAAAAGAAAGTTCCCGCAGTTGACGTGGTTTTTGGAACCAGTGCTCTTGCAAGTGTTCCTTCACTTTTAAGTGCCGCTTTTGCAGATGGTGGCGATTCTGTCAAAGTTGATACCAGTGAGGAGCACAAGGGCTTCTCGACGGATCTTCCAAGTCATCGAGATCAAGCATTTCATGCGTGGGTACCCATTATGACAGGATGCAATAATTTCTGTACCTACTGTATCGTGCCGTATGTTCGTGGTAGGGAGCGCAGCAGGACGTTCGAGGCGGTTGTCGGTGAGTGTGAGCGCCTGGTGGCCGACGGGGTACGTGAAATCACTCTTTTGGGTCAAAACGTTAATTCGTATGGTCGAGATCTATATGGAACGCCTCGGTTTGCTGAGCTTCTTCGGGCAGTGGGTAAAACCGGTATCGAGCGCCTTCGGTTTACCTCCTCTAATCCAAAAGACCTTACCGATGAGACCATTGCCGCAATGAAAGAGACACCTGCCGTTATGCCTCATTTGCATCTTGCGGTACAAAGCGGTTCCACGCGGATTTTGAAAAAGATGAACCGGAGCTATACGAGGGAAGAATATCTTGACCTGGTGCATCGTCTTAAGGCGGCCATGCCGGATATTGCCTTTTCTACCGATATTATCGTGGGCTTTCCAGGGGAGACCGAAGAAGATTTTGAACAGACTCTTTCGCTGGTAAAAGAAGCTGCGTATTCCTCGGCGTACACGTTTATATATTCTAAGCGTCCGGGAACTCCGGCTGCAAAGTTTGAGGACAATACTTCCCATGAGGTTATTCAGGAGCGCTTTAATAGATTGACCGATCTTGTGGCAAAGCAGGCATTTGAGGCAAATCAGAAGGATCTGCATACAACGGTGTCCGTATTGGTTGAGAGCACCTCAAAGCGCGACAATCGCGTTATGGTGGGACATAGCGAGAAGAACCAGACAGTACATTTTGTTCTTCCGGAAGGCCACATGAGCGATGATTTCATTGGAAAAATAGTTGATGTGTATGTTGAAAAAGCTCGTACGTGGTACCTCAAAGGAACGCTTCAAGGGGAACCTCGATGAGAGACTGTCCTTTTGTCGTCTGCATTGTTGGTCCAACTGCCTCGGGAAAAAGTGCTCTTGCTGAGGAAGTAGCAAAAAATTTGCATTCCTCGGTTGTTTCGGTTGATGCAATGCAGGTCTATAAAGGAATGGATATTGGAACGGCAAAAGTTCCTGAGCATGAGAGAGCCGTACCTCTTTTGATGGTTGATAAAGTGGATCCCACACAAGAGTATTCCGTGCAACTATTTCAGAAGGATGCTCGCTTTGAAATAGATGCGCTTCTCGCTGCAAAAAAAATCCCCATTCTTTGTGGAGGAACCGGCCTTTACTTAGATGCCGTGATTGACCAGATGCACTTTCCTTCAGGAACGGTAGGCTCAAAAAGTCGCCTTTTGTATGAGCAACGTGCGAAAACGGACGGTCCTGCTGCGCTGTACCAGCTTCTTTGTGATCGAGATCCGCAAAGCGCCGAACTTATCCATCCGCACAATGTGCGTCGTGTGGTACGTGCACTTGAAATGCTCGATGAAGGGGTTTCATACGCAAAACATCACAGAGGCTTAAAAGGCCATCTTCCTTATTATCACGCTCTGATCTGGGGCCTTACGATGGATCGGAAACGTCTGTATGCACGAATAGACGAGCGGGTTGAGCGCATGTTCTCAATGGGTCTTATAGATGAGGTCCGTCGTCTTAAATCACAGGGATTTGAGGAAAACAGTACCGCCGGCCAGGCAATTGGGTATAGGGAAGTTTTACTCTATCTGTCAGGTGAGCTTCCGCAGGAAGAAGCAGTTGAGGCCGTAAAACAACATACCCGCCACTATGCCAAACGCCAGCTCTCCTGGCTTAAGCGCGATGGCCGTGTTAGATGGCTTGATATGGATACAATGGGGATAGAGCAAGCGACGAAGGCCATTCTTTCAGAGATTGAAAAGGGTTGTCATGAGTCGATTTAAACCATTTGATACAGAGCCTGTTCCTGAAAGAGCGCTGCTTGTAGGTGTTGAATATGGAAGGCGAGAGTGGTCGCTCGAAGATTCTATGGCAGAGCTTGCACGACTTGCTGAAACTGATGGCGCAGAGGTAGTTGCTACGTTAACTCAGCGGCTCGACACTCCTTCTTCAAAGACTTTTATCGGTAAAGGCAAGGCAGAAGAGCTTGTCTCTTTTGTTCGGAATCTGAATATTGATGTGGTTATCTTTGATGACGAGCTTTCTCCATCTCAGCAATCAAATCTTGAGAAAATAGTGGGTTCGCCAACAAAGATTATTGATAGAACCGCTTTGATTCTTGATATCTTCGGAACACACGCAAAAACACGTGAGGGTAGGCTTCAGGTGCAACTTGCACAACTTCAGTATGTCCTTCCTCGACTTCGAGGAATGTGGAGCCATTTAGTGGGTGAGCAGACACGCGGAGGTATTGGAAGTCGTTTTGGCCAAGGTGAGAGCCAGCTTGAAATCGACCGACGCCTGATCCGCGATAAGATTTCCATGCTTCAACATGAGCTCCGAAATCTCGAGAAAAGGCGAGAAGTACAGAGTAAGTTGCGGTGGGATTCCGGAATCTTCAGCGTCTCACTTGCCGGATATACCAACGCAGGAAAATCAACACTTTTAAACCAGCTTACAAATGCATCGGTGTATGCAAAAGACGAACTCTTTGCAACGCTTGATCCAACGACGCGCACTATTACGTTGGAAGAGGGGAGAAAGATTACCCTCACTGATACCGTAGGTTTTATTCAGAAGCTACCAACCACGTTAATTGAGTCGTTTAAGTCAACACTTGCTGAAGCTCAGGCAGCCGATTTGATTCTTTTGGTTGTGGATGCTTCCGATAAAAATTTCGATAAGGAAATCGAAGTGGTTACTTCGATTTTGAATGATATCAAGGTTTCTGCGCATAAAAAATTGCTGGTGTTTAATAAGATTGATCTTCTCGATACCAACGATCTTGCAAAAATGCGCACGTTATATCCTGATGCGGTCTTTATTTCTGCCCAAAAAGCGATGGGCTTACGTGGGCTTTTGTATACCATTGCCCATATCGCCGGTGAAGATGATAAAACGCTGCACGTTTGTATTCCATTTGACCAAGGTTTTCTTATCCATATGGTGCATGAGCGCTGTCAGATAATTCGTACATGCTATCAGGCCAGCGGATTGCAGATGACTGTCCGTGCCGACAAACAAATGCAAGCAACTCTAAACCCTTTTATATGCTCCTAGAACAAGGCTCTCCCGGTAAGCAGACTGACAAGCAGCAGCAAAAGAGGCTGATGCAGAAGATATATGCTTAAAGGATGCTTACCAATTTCAGAGATTATGGGACAAGACAACTTCATAAGAGCGCGTGGGTATCCGTGTCTAAGAGCTGATCTATTAAAGGAAGCTCCACAGAGATAGAGCATTGCATAAGGGAGCAAAGGATAGTAATCACCGGATAAAAAGTATTTGCTTGGAAAGCCAAGCCAAGCGAAGAAATCAGAGGTATATAAAATTTGCGGGATTTGTATATTGAGAGGGCCAATTCCTATCGTTCCAAAAGGAAGGCGCAACGTAAAAAGGAATATACAAAAGAAGATGGCTGCCGGAATATATCCTTGTAGGGTAATGTGAAACTTTTGAAGAATAGCTTCCAGTAACGTAGAGCCTGCCATGCAAAAAATGATGCCAAACGAAATAGGGACATCAATATGGGCAAGTGAAGTGGTCAAAAAAATTAAAGCCGCAAGAGTGCCATAGAGACACGCTCTTTTAAGGGCGTTCTTTGAGAATGCGCACATAGATCCTGCAATAAAAAGGAATGACCACGATATACTGGCACGCCAGATGTCAATAAACGGAGAAGTAAACCACAACAAGTGCATACCGCTCAAGTAAACGAGATCATATACAAAATGGAATAAAACCATCGATACAATGGCGAACCCTCGCCAAATATCAAAAAATTCAACACGACCTTCAGTATGATTCTTTGGCGAGAGCTCTGATGTATCCAAAGCTGATCCTATACGATGGAGCGAATAAGAGCGGTCACAATACCTAGAATTCGAGGGTTCTTTGCATAGATGGGAGCCATTGTGTCATTTTCTGGCTGGAGACGAATACGATCTTTTTCTCGATAGAATGTCTTAACGGTTGCCGAGTCATCAATAAGGGCGACGACAATTTGCCCATCGTGGGCTTCTGCCTGCTCTTTGACAATGATGTAGTCACCATCAAAAATTCCAGCATTAATCATAGATTCACCATGAACACGAAGAATAAAAGTACTTGAATCTCCGACGATACTAGTTGGTAGTGAAAGCTTATCTTCAACATTTTGTTCTGCAAGGATTGGAGTACCTGCAGCGACATTTCCAATTACAGGCAACGTTATGACATTGCTATTTAAATCTTGAGAAATGGAAGTAAGTTTGTTGGCAGATTGATTGTCAGATGTTTGATTGGTAACTATTTTCATAGTGCGAGGCTTCTTGGGATCTCGGCTGATAAACCCAAGTTCCTCAAGTACCTTAAGGTGCATATGAACGGTTGAAGGTGAAGCGAGACATACCGCTTTACCAATCTCTCGTACTGAAGGTGGATATCCATGTGTGTCTGTATAAGAGCAAATGTACTCATAGATAGCCGTTTGACGCTTACTGAGTTTTCCTTTGGGCATAGAAACCTCCTTTACTGGTAAACGTATCATACACCTGTTCTATATAAAAATCAAACGAATGTTCTAATTTTTTATTGACACGAACAAATGTGCGGTTTATATTAAGTACAGATGTTCGATTCAATTGTTGTCCGGCCGGTTAGGTATAACCATTCCGAGGAACATTTCGGAAAGGATTGAAATATGAAAAAGCAATACGTTAATCGATACATATCTGATGGCACATCGGCGCTCGCCTCAAAACCCTGTGAGTTTACGCTTCTTGAGGGAGGGGCTTCTGTAGCACAAGATATAGCTACATCGGCAGAATTTCTTAATAAGCGGTCAAGCGCCTCATATTGTCCTCTTTCGAGAAAACAGCTATTTGTGGCAGCTCTTGCACTAGTTGCAATAGTATGTTTTCTTGTTTCAACATACAACTTACGTGCAACGGCAATTGAAAATGAAGTTTTAGATAAACTCCAATATGCTCCCGTAGAGACAATTACGGTGCAGCCAGGAGATTCTCTCTGGAAAATTGCAGAAGATCATAACGTTTCTGGAGTTTCTACAACAGACATAGTTCATTATGTTCAAAAGATTAACCATATTTCTTCGGATAGTTTGGTTTCCGGCCAGCTGTTAAAGATTCCTGTTGCGTGATGATTATTGAGAATAGTGATACTTTTTTGAAGTTGGATTCGTAACTCTGAACTTCTTTTTATAAAATACATGGTATCTTCTTGATATGCTGACAGAGAGGATATTATGCATTGCCCAAAGTGTGGATGTGAAGAATCAAAAGTTGTTGATTCTCGTTCCTCTGATAATAATGATGCCATACGGCGACGCCGTGAATGCATAGAGTGCGGCTATCGTTTTACAACGTATGAAAGACGAGAAGAAACGCCTCTTGTAGTGCTGAAAAAGGATGGTCATAAAGAGCCTTTTGACCGGCAAAAGCTTATGAGAGGTCTTATTGCGGCTACCGTGAAACGAGATATTCCCATTGAGAAACTTGGGACACTTATTGATTCCGTTGAGTCTAGTCTTCGTGACGGCGGGCAAAACGAAGTTTCATCAGAAGATCTTGGAAGTGCCGTCTTAAAGGAGCTCGTTGCTCTCGATAAGGTTGCATATATTCGTTTTGCTTCAGTATATCGGGATTTTAAAGATGTAGATGAATTTAGTGAAGAGTTAAGGAGCTTAAACCAATGAGTTGTCATGATGATACCTACACCATCCAGCTTCCTATTAAACGTCTTGATCCTTCCGTGGAACTTCCTTCGTATGCATATAGCGGAGATGCTGGTTTAGATCTCCGTAGTGCAGAAGAGCTTGACTTAAAACCATTCGAGCGTCGTCTCATTGCAACGGGTCTTGCTATTGCAATTCCGGATGGATATGCGGGGTTTGTTCAACCGAGGAGTGGTCTTGCATATCGTGAAGGTCTTTCAATGGCCAATACCCCTGGTCTCGTAGATGCTCACTATCGTGGAGAGCTTAAGGTTTGCGCGGTTAACCTTGATGCAAAAAAGACAATCCATATAGAGAAAGGAGAACGCATCGCTCAGCTTGTAATTCAAAAAGTTCCCGTTGTTCAGCTTGTTGAGATGGATGAGTTGGATCAAACCGATCGTGGCGCCGGCGGTTTTGGGTCAAGTGGTGTTTAGACTTTGCAAATGTGTTTTTAGTTGGTTTATATGGGAGAGGAGTACGTGATGGGAAAGTTCTTTAAGATACAGGAACGCGGATCTTCTGTAGGCCAAGAATTACGAGCCGGACTTACAACATTTCTTGCAATGGCATATATCATTGCCGTAAACCCAGGCATTCTTGTGGTCGCCGGAATTCCTTTAAGTGCAGCAATCACGGCTACATGTATTGGTGCCGGCGTTATGACAATCTGTATGGGACTTTTTTCAAATAGGCCACTTGCTTGCGCTTCAGGTATGGGAGTCAATGCGGTTGTTGCTTTTACTCTTTCCCAAATAACCAATGGAGACTGGCATGCTGCAATGGCGGTTATTTTTATAGAGGGCCTTGCAATTCTCTTGCTGGTTCTTTGTGGGCTTCGTGAGGCAATCATGAATGCAATCCCCGTATCACTGCGCCATGCAATCTCGGTGGGCCTTGGCCTTTTTATTGCAATGATTGGTCTTAAGAATGCAGGTATTCTTGTTGCCAATGAGTCAACTATGGTTGCGCTCGGTGACATTTTCAAACCAACGTTTATAGTTGGCTTAGTTTCCATTGTTGCTACCGTGATTCTCTATTCCGCAAAGGTAAAGGGCGCGCTGCTTATAGGTATTATTCTGGCGGTTCTTACCGGCATTCCATTGGGTGTGACGGCAGTTCCTGAAGGAATTATTTCAGGTCTTGATTTTTCATCGTTCGGAGCTCCTTTCCAGGTCGATGCCAATGGTGTTATGGGTATTGTGAAAGTCTTGACTACTCCGGTACTTCTCGTGTTTGCTTTTTCACTTATGATGTCTGACTTTTTTGACACCATGGGTTCTGCAATGGCAATTGCAAAGCAGGGAGAATTTCTTACCAAGGACGGAGAGGTAGAGGACATCAAACAGATTCTTATTGTTGATTCCGCTGCAGCTGCGGCTGGCGGTTTGTTTGGTGCATCCTCAATTACCACATTCATCGAGTCTGCTTCAGGAGCAGCTGACGGCGGACGCACCGGTCTATCCTCCGTTTTCACGGGTTTATGTTTCTTTGCAGCTGCATTCATTGCACCACTTATCTCTGTCATTGATTCATGTGCCACAACAGGTGCCCTTGTTCTTGTAGGCTTTTTGATGATGACTGAAGTGACTGAGATAGACTGGAATAATCTTCTTGAGGGATTCCCCGCATTTATGGTTATCGCTGGAATTCCACTTACATACTCTATATCAGACGGTATCGGGTTTGGATTTATCTTCTACGTAATTGTTGCTCTTGTAACCGGCAATGTAAAAAAGGTGAAGCCTCTTATGTGGGTCGCAGTTATAGCATTTGTTGCATACTTCATTATGCTTCAAATATAAAAATCTGTGAGCGGTTAAATAAAGCCGTTTACCGTATAACAGACCTCAAAGAGTCTTAAGCTTGATAGAATAGTTTGATGTGGATTTTGTTGTGAGGTCTAGTCCACAAGTGTCGTGTTGTAAGTGCACGCTTCGGCGTGTCTGGTTTTAAAAGGTTTGGAGTGTTATGTCTGAGAAGCATGTATACAGCTTCGGAAAGGATCATGCCGGAAACGATGTGACTGAGGTCGCCGGCGCATCCGTAGATGAGGCAAAGTGGATTGTTGGTGGAAAAGGTGCCAACCTTGCCGAGATGTCCAAGATCGGTCTGCCCGTTCCTCCGGGCTTTTCAATTACCTGCCAGACATGCGTTGCGTATTCGACAGCCGGTAATGTATGGCCCGACGGTGTTCTTGATGAAATTGATTCAGCCATGCAGGATCTTGAAGAGCGTATGGGTAAAAAGTTGGGTGACAAGGAAGACCCGCTCCTCGTATCCGTTCGCTCGGGCGCTCCATTTTCTATGCCCGGCATGATGGACACCGTTTTGAACCTTGGCTTGAATGATGAGTCTGTTCAGGGTCTTATTAAGCAAACAGGAAACGAGCGCTTTGCGTGGGACTCATATCGACGCTTTGTCCAGATGTTCTCTGGCGTTGTTATGGGTGTTTCCGGCCAGCTCTTTGAGGATGCAATTTCTGCTAAGAAGGCCGAGAAGGGCGTTACACTTGATACGGAACTCACGGCAAACGATCTTCGTGAGCTTGTAACGTGGTTTAAGGGTATCTTTGCAGCAAACGTTGATGTTAAAGAGCATCCTGAAGTTTCCAAGGGCGGCTTTGCGGTATTCCCCTCCGATCCATATCTTCAGCTTCGCCTTGCGGAGCAGGCAGTCTTTGGTTCTTGGATGAACGATCGCGCCATTCTCTATCGTAAGCAGAACAAGATTCCTGATGATCTTGGTACGGCCGTCAACGTTCAGGTTATGGTTTTCGGTAATAAGGGCGAGACCTCTGCAACAGGCGTTGCTTTCACGCGTAATCCGGCCGACGGAACAAACGAGCGCTACGGCGATTTCTTGGTTAATGCACAGGGTGAAGATGTTGTTGCCGGTATTCGCAACACTGAGCCTATTACCGATTTGGTTAAGGTCCCCGCACTTAAGCAGGCAGGAGAAGAGCTTTTCCACGTGTTTGAGATTCTTGAGGATCACTATGCAGACATGATGGATATTGAGTTTACCATTGAAAACGGTAAGCTCTGGATGCTCCAGACCCGTGTTGGTAAGCGTACGGCGCTTTCTGCTCTGAAGGTTGCCATTCAGATGTACGAGGAAGGCCGCATCACCAAAGAGCAGGCCGTTACTCGTGTTGCCCCTGAGCAGCTTGATCAACTTTTGCACCCACAGTTTGACCCCAACGCCAAGTATGAAACCATCGCCAAGGGTCTGAATGCTTCTCCTGGCGCTGCCGTCGGCGCTGCCGTCTTCTCATCAGCTGATGCCGAGAAGTACGCCGAGGCCGGCAAGCCTTGCATCTTGGTTCGTTGGGAAACTACACCCGACGATCTTCACGGCATGGTAGCCGCTGAAGGTATTTTGACTTCCCACGGTGGTAAGACCAGCCATGCTGCAGTTATCGCCCGTGGTATGGGCGCTCCGTGTGTCTGCGGCGTCGATGTCCTTCGCATTGATGCAGCCAACAAGCGCTTTACCGTTGCCGGTTCGGATTTGGTAGTCAACGAGGGCGATATCATTTCCATTGACGGTACTACCGGTGATGTTATTCTCGGCTCTGTTGATCTTGTCCAGCCAGAGCTTTCCGGCGATCTTCAGACTATCTTGAAGTGGGCCGATGAGATTCGTCTTGATAGCTCACGCGGCCGTAATATTGGCGTTCGCGCAAATGCGGATAATCCTGCTGACGCACAGACTTCGCTTGATAATGGCGCAGAGGCAATTGGTCTTGACCGTACCGAGCACATGTTCCTCGGTGAGCGCAAGCACCTTATTCAGGACTTTATCTTGGCCGATTCTGAGGATGTTAAGCAGCTTGCCATTGATCAGCTTGGTCGCGCCCAGAAAGGCGATTTCCTTGGCATGTTCAAGGTAATGGACGGCAAAGACGTTGTCGTACGTCTGCTTGATCCTCCTCTGCATGAGTTCCTGGATTCTCCGCGTGATCTTGAGGTTGAGATTGCACATGATGAAGAGCAGGGTAAGGACGTTGCCGCTAAGCGTGCCCTTCTCGCTAAGTTTGATGCATTCCAGGAAGCAAACCCCATGCTCGGACTTCGCGGCTGCCGTCTTGGTATTGTCTATCCTGAGCTCAATGTTATGCAGGTTCGCGCCATTGCATCTGCTGCAGCTGAGCTTAAGCGCGTAGGCCTTAATCCTCGTCCTGAAATCATGGTTCCTCTTGTTGGCTTTGAAGAGGAGCTCGTGCAGGTACGTGAAGAGGTTGAGAACACCATTAAGCAGGTTGAGGCTGAGTACGGCGTTGAACTTGACATCCCTGTTGGTACCATGATTGAGCTGCCTCGTGCTGCCATCATGTCTGAGGAGATTGCAAAACATGCTGACTTCTTCTCCTTTGGTACCAATGACCTCACCCAGACATGCCTCGGATTCTCGCGTGATGACGTTGAGTCTGCCTTTATGCCTCTTTATCTGGAGCGCAAGATTGTTAAAACCAATCCGTTTGCTACGCTTGATAAGGGTGTTGCAGAGCTTGTCCGTATGGGCGTTGAGGGTGGCCGCAAGGGTAATCCAAACCTCACCATTGGTGTTTGTGGTGAGACCGGCGGAGATCCTGAGTCCATCCACATGTACTACAACCTTGGTCTCGATTACGTGTCCTGCTCGCCATACCGCGTGCCTATCGCACGTCTTTCTGCAGCTCAGGCAAAGCTTGAGGCAAATGGTGGTCCTCAAAAGATTGCTACCAAGTAAGCTTTTAGGTAGTAGGCTGTAGGCATAAGAAGTACGTGTCGAGTTTTTGTCGATATGATAAGGAGGGTGTCTTCGGGCATCCTCCTTTTCTGCTAGACTTTGACGAGAACCGTATCTGAGTGTTGTGCCGGGTTTGGAGGCTTCATGAAGGCATTCACGCGAGAAGAACTTGAGCGTCGCGAGCATGAATTCCTTGCTGAGGAAGCGGCGTTTTCTGATCGTTCACAGGGGCGTATGATTCCCGAGAAGCCTGATGCGCTTCGCACCTGTTATCAATGTGACAGAGATCGTATTTTGCATAGCAAGAGTTTCAGACGTCTTGCCCATAAGACGCAGGTATTTCTTGCGCCAGAAGGAGATCACTATCGAACCCGTTTAATCCACACGCTGGAAGTGGCACAAATTTCTCGCTCTGTTGCTCGTCCGCTGGGGCTCAATGAAGATCTCACTGAAGCCATTGCATTAGGTCATGACCTTGGACACACTCCTTTTGGCCATATTGGCGAGAAAGCCCTCTCAACAGCAATTGCTCTGTATCGCGGTTTGGATCCGCTTGATCCGAAAAATCAAAGAATCTTTGCACATAACGAACAAAGTGCCCGTATCGTGGATCTTCTTGAACGCAACGGCAGAGGACTTAATCTAACCCGAGAAGTAGTTGACGGCATTCGCTGTCACTCGGGCAGTCTCCGAGCAATGACAGCAGAAGGCCAGGTAGTTGGCATCGCTGATCGCATCGCGTATGTTACGCATGATATCGATGACGCAAAGCGCGCGGGATTGCTTACCGAAGAAGCACTTCCGGCAGGTCCAAGAGCTCTTCTCGGCAATTCGTCTTCAGAGCGTATTGAAACCATGGTTCACGATATCGTGGAGCAAAGCGCTCAGTGTGGAGATATCCGCATGTCAGATACCATATGGACTGCCATGATGCAGATGCGTTCATTTCTTTTTAAAAACCTTTATGCAAATGGCGATGCAAAATATGAAGAGCCAAAGGCATACGATCTCATTATCGAGCTCTTTGATTACTTTATTTCGCATCCCAATGAAATACCTGCTGAGTATACGGTTCATGATGCGGAAAACCCCGAACTTCAAGTTGCGGATTTCGTTTCGGGGATGACTGACAGGTATGCTACCCGTACCTTTGAGGAATTAAGACTTCCGAGGTCGTGGAGGGAGAGAAGAGGCAACTATTCCAGAAAATAGGGGCTGAACTACGTGTTTCTCGCTACGGATTTGCGAATACCAAGGTTTTATACATACGGCAATAAAAATGGGGCAATAAAAATCTTGTGTTGTTCTTGCGGAGAAGCGCTTGGTCTAATATACTTTTCACCTGTGTGTTGAACTATGTGTCGCTCGCGGTCGCGTCGGCACCTCTAGAAATGAGGAATTATGGACTACATTCGCGCAATTGAGCGCCAGCAGATCCGCGAGGATATTCCTGCTGTTCGTGTTGGTGACAATGTCAAGGTTCACTATCGCATCGTTGAGGGTGACCGTACCCGTGAACAGGTTTTCCAGGGCGATATCATTCGTCTTTCTGGTGCCGGCTCTCGTGAAACTTTTACGGTTCGCAAGATCAGCTTTGGTATTGGTGTTGAGCGCACCTTCCCGCTTCACAGCCCCAAGATTGCTAAGCTTGAGGTTGTTCGTCATGGTGTTGTACACCGCGCTAAACTGTACTTCCTTCGCGATCGCGTTGGTAAGGCAGCTCGTCTTCGTGAGCAGCGCTAGTTTTAGAAGCAATTGGTTTATGATAAAGCCGTCCGTGTGGGCGGCTTTTTGTATGGCGGGAGAGTATGGTGGCATTTGATTCGTCTCGGCTTACCGCAAAAGAGATAGCAGCTCTTTTAAGTGATGCGTCCGCATCGGAGATTGCCGCTCTTTCCGAGCGCTATGCCGAGGATCCGCGCAAACAAGTTCAACAAGCCCTAAAGTCTGCGCAACGAAGACTAGAGCGCTCTGCCGTTGAGAATTCACGCGTGCAAGCAATGTATACCCTTCAGCGCAAGCTTGGGGGCTCCGGCATTATCGTTGGTGTCGATGAAGTTGGGCGGGGGCCGGTCGCCGGTCCTTTAACGGTTGGTGCCGTGGTACTTCCGGATGCGCCACTCATTGAGGGTTTAAACGATTCAAAAAAACTGAGCGCTGCAAGGCGAGAAACTATTGCCGCACGGATTGCAAAAGTTGCCCTTGCGATAGGAATGGCTTTTATTGAACCTGCAGAAATAGACGAGATTGGCATGTCTGCTGCACTCAAAAAAGCAATGAAGATTGCCATTGAGCAAACGGGAGTAGACCCTGATTGTGTTCTTATTGATGGAAATCCGGTTCACGTACATCCTCGTGAGAAGACAATTGTAAAAGGTGACGCAAAAATAGCATCCATTGCTGCGGCTTCTATTGTTGCGAAAGTATCCCGAGATGCCCTTATGGTTGACTATGATGCACAATATCCGGCATATCACTTTGCCCAAAACAAGGGATATGCTTCGGCCGATCATATTAAAGCAATTGCCGAGTATGGTCTCACGCCGATTCATCGTACAACCTTTTGTGGAAATTTTGCGAAGGGACCTCGTCTCTTTTAATGGGCATTAAATCAGTATTTAATTGCTCGTGTATGTTGGTGTTGGCATATTGGAATTTTTAAGCCATATATACGGCGATTGTTCACAACTCTTCAAAATTTGATATCAAAGTTTTTTATGTTGAAAACATCTGTCAGATATCAGTCAGATAGCGGTCAGATATCTGTCAGATACACCTGTCATGATTGCTCTTCCAGAAGAGGTGGAAGGAGAGCTCATGAATGGTATGGGGAAAAGTAAAAAAGAGCCTAACGGTGCTACAAGCAATGAGTCCATGTTATCTAAAAGGCTGCTATCTGAATGTTCCCGAAGGGAAATAGGAGCAATGGGAGAGCAGCTTGCAGCTGATTATCTTGCCGAGCGCGGCTACAAAATCATACAGAGGAACTGGAGGTGCAAGGGTGGCGGAGAAGCAGATATTATTGCTCAAGATGGCGATGTGTATGTCATGGTTGAAGTAAAGACTCGAAGAATGCTTCAAGCAGATGCAAATCTCATGCCTGAATTAGCCGTTACCGCGCAAAAGCAACGAATGTATAGAAAGATGGCTCTGCTCTACCTTGCGTTTCATGGACAAGTGAGTATGATCCGCTTCGATGTGATTGCCATCAATCTTGTTGCTGAACACAATGCAAGTCTCAGACACCTTATTGGTGCTTTTAGCTGGGATGAAAATGTCTAGCTCAAAAGTGGTTTGCGTGAGAACTGCAACAATTAGAGGAATTGAGTCTGTTCCGATAAACGTGGAGGCAAGCGTTGCGGGAGGTATTCCCGGTGTAACTGTGGTGGGAATGCCGGACTCAGCAGTTCTTGAGGCGCGTTCTCGGGTAAGGTGTGCCATCAATGCCTGCGGTTTTGCCATTCCTCGACGGCACATTACCATAAACCTTTCGCCGGCTGATATGAGAAAGACCGGCTCAGGATTTGATCTGCCGATGGCCGTTGCAATTCTTGTTGCCACAGGTCAGCTTTCTGAAGAGATTCTTCGAGATAACATTTTTGTTGGAGAGCTTACGCTTAACGGTGATGTTTCTCCTGTAAGAGGGACAATCGCATACGCCACACTTGCCCATAATTTACAAAGTAATTTGGTTATCTCCGATAAAAGTGAGTTAGCCGGCATCCATACAGAACACGTCTATGCTATCCAATCTTTACGTGACCTATGTATGCACACCAAACTACAACGATATTGCCAAAGAGGCATGAGAAATCCGAAGATTTCTGAAAGCTGTGGAAAAGATCTTGAATTTGGAGATGTTATCGATCAAGAACTTGCTAAGCGGGCGCTTGTTCTTGCTGCGATTGGATCGCATGGCATGTTGATGGTCGGACCACCGGGTTCGGGAAAAACCATGCTTGCACGGCGGTTCTTATCGATTCTTCCAAAGCTCGCACAAGACGAATTACAAGAAGCGCTTCTTATACATTCAGTAGCCGGTGAGTCTTCAAAATTACTGGCTCAAGGTATGAGGCCCTTTAGAGCTCCGCATCACTCAATATCTTTGGGTGGCCTCATTGGAGGAGGAAGACCTGTTTTACCAGGGGAGGTGTCACTTGCGCACAAGGGTGTCTTATTTCTCGATGAGCTGCCGGAGTTTGCAACCAATACGCTGCAGGCTTTGCGTCAGCCGTTAGAGGACAAGAAGGTCCGGCTCGTACGCGTTGATGGTTTATATACATTTCCTTGTGATTTTCAATTATTGGCTGCAGCTAACCCTTGTCCCTGCGGTTTTTGCGGCGACCCGGACCATCTTTGTACTTGCACTCCGACACGCATTGATACATATCAGTCAAAAATAGGAGGTCCGCTTATGGATCGGATAGATATTGTGTGCGATGTTGTGAGGCCTTCGTCAACCAAAGTTATTGAAGGAGATAGAGGTCTTACTTCAAAAGAGATGAGGCAGCTGGTGATATCAGGTCGAGAGTATCGACGTTGGCGAGAAGAACAACAATCCAAAGGAGATCAACGCGCTGTGTTTGAAGAAGGAGCTCAACGGCTTTTTGAGCGTTATGCCAGAGGTCTGTCTTTAGGAGGCAGATCAATTGCCAGGGTTTCTCGTGTTGCACGAACGGTGGCTGATCTTGAGCACCATGAGCTTGTAACAAAAGATGATCTGAGCGAAGCGGTAGCATTTCGTTCACGGATTTTAAGGTAGTGGATATATGGCAGAGAGATGGATACTTACGCGCGGAGATGACTACTATCCAAAATGTCTTGAAGACCTACATTCTCCACCGAGAATTTTATATGGCATAGGCGATCCAACGTTACTCTCAGCTCCGATGCTTTCAGTGATTGGAGCGCGCAGGGCAACTCCCTATGGAATTGCCATTGCAGAAATGACGGCGAGAGTTGCGGTGGATTGTGGCGTTACCGTTGTTTCCGGAGGTGCTATGGGTTGTGATTTTGCAGCAGGAATGAGCGCTCTGTCAGCAGGAGGAAAGACAATTGTGGTGCTTGGATGTGGTGCTGACGTTATCTATCCGCGCTCTTCAGAACCCCTTATTTTAGCTGCTCAAGAACAAGGGGTGGTTCTGTCCTTGGATCCGTGGAAAACCCCGCCTCGTCGTTTTGCCTTTCCAAGAAGAAACGCCATTATTGCAGCACTTGGATCTGTTCTTGTTGTGACGGAGGCTGGCATTCGCTCGGGAACTATGACAACGGCGGAAGCCGCAATAGATTTAGGCAGAACACTGTATGCAATTCCGGGATCAATTTTTTCTCCCACCTCAGCAGGAACCAATCGACTTATTTCTGAAGGAGCAAGAATTATTTCAGACGAGAGCTCACTTGCCGTGTCTCTTGCTCTCGATTTTGGAACCGTTGCTCGGGCACAAAAAGACCAAACTTCGCCTAAAAGTCGCATTGTTTCCCCACTTCTCGCTTCACCGAGCAGGCCAGAGGAATTGGCCATGAGATTGGGGGAGGACATATTGACCCTCATGAGAACTCTGACAGACTTTGAAGCATCCGGAATCATTCAAAGGTTGCCTGACGGTCGCTATACCCCAACGCGCGAGTATCATTTAGGATTAGTAGACAAACCAAAAATGCGTACCTGAAGGATAGTATGAAAAAACAAGTAACCGTTATAGGAGCAGGTCTTGCGGGCAGCGAGTGCGCGCTTCAACTTGCGGCTCGAGGCATAGAGGTCTTGCTTATAGAACAAAGGCCTACCAAACAATCGCCGGCGCACCATACAAGTAATTTTGCGGAGCTCGTCTGCTCAAATTCACTGAAGTCAACAAAGGAGGAGAGCGCCGCGGGCATTCTGAAAAGAGAATTGGCTGGGATGAAAAGTTTTCTTTTGCAATTTGCACAAGACACTGCGGTTCCTGCCGGCGGAGCGTTAGCGGTAGACAGAGAAAAATTTTCTTCCATGGTAACTGCTGCTATTTCATCAAATCCACTCATTAAAGTTGAACGTAGGGAGGCGGTGGAAATACCAGCGGAACCTTGCGTAATTGCTGCCGGCCCCCTTTGCTCGGATAGTCTCTACGACGCAATTTCTCAGCGTCTTGGCACTCATCGCATGTCGTTTTATGATGCGGCGGCGCCGATCATCGCTGCCGATAGCATTGATCGTTCTATTGTGTTTGCGCAATCACGTTACAGCGAAGGCGAGAAAGGCGACTATCTCAATTGCCCTTTGAATAAGGACGAATATGGGACGTTTGTTCAAGAGCTTTTGGCTGCACGTCGTGTGGTTTCGCATGAGTTTGAGCAAAGGGATCTTTTTCAAGCATGTCAGCCCATTGAGGAGGTGGCGCGTACCGGAGTAGATTCACTTCGTTTTGGTGCGCTTAAGCCCGTAGGGCTTACCGATCCAAGAGACGGACGGCGTCCGTGGGCTGCTGTTCAACTTCGTGCTGAGAATGTGGATGCTACGGCATACAATCTGGTTGGTTTTCAGACCAACCTCGTATGGGGTGAGCAACGACGAGTTTTTTCGATGATTCCCGGTCTGGGGGAGGCAGAATTTTTGCGCTATGGCGTTATGCATAGAAATTCTTTTGTAGATGCACCCCATGCCCTTACTCCTTCATTTGCAATTCCCCATACCCACATACGACTTGCCGGACAACTTACCGGTACGGAGGGCTATGTCGAGGCAATTGCATCGGGGTTGCTTGCGGCGCTTAATACCTATGCTGACCTTATCGCCGCTCCTGAGATTTGTTTGCCAAAAACCGGTGCGCTTGGTTCTCTTGTCTCGTATGCCACAGATCCAAATACCAAAGAATATCAACCGATGCACGTGAATTTTGGGCTTTTCCCGCCTTTGGACGAAGAAATAAAAAAGAAGGATGAAAGACGTCGGCGTATGACACAACGAGCACAGAGAGACTTTGATGAGTACCTCAGTACACGTCATGATATTTTTGTACTAGAAGGTGATGCTCTTGTCACAAACCTCTGACAATTCGCCCGCAAACTCATATGTTGATGAGTTCATTGCGTATCTGAGGACGGTAAGAAACTTATCCGATAATACAACCAGGGCATATTCTGTAGATTTAGCTTCATATATATCATGGTGCAAGCGAGAAGAGCTTGATCCTTTGCAAGCCACGCACAGAAGTCTTCGCGCGTATTTGTCCTATCTTGACCAGGCACGTTACTCAGCGCGCACACTCAATAGGCATCTCTCGGCTTTACGGGGGTTTTACAAGTGGCTCAATAAAGAGAAATATCTTGAAGTTGATCCTTCTTTAATTCTTACCAGCCCACGTACTTCTCGCCGACTTCCGCAAACCATGTCGGATGAAGATGTTCAAAAGCTGTTATTGTCGTGCGATACCGATACTGCCGCAGGACTTCGAGACAGAGCAATTCTTGAATGTATGTACGCTACCGGGGCTCGAATCTCAGAGATATCTCATTTAGACAGAGAAGATGTAGACATAAGCCAAGGTGTGGTGAGACTTTTTGGTAAGGGGTCTAAGGAGCGAGACGTTCCTCTCTACAAAACGGCACGTGATTGGCTTGAGGCATATATGTATGGAGCTCGACCTCAGCTTATTGCAAAGGGAAGAAAATCGCTGCGGAATCCAAGAGAAGAAAAAGCTCTTTTTGTCTCCATAAGAGGACATCGCATGAGTGCCGATGTTTTGCGTAAAATGTTTGAGACTTACGTGAAGAAGGCGGGTCTTGATCCAATGCTCACACCCCATGCAATGAGACATACATTTGCAACAGAACTGCTGAGTGGTGGAGCTGATTTGCGTGTTGTACAAGAGCTTCTCGGACACCAGAGTCTTTCGACGACTCAAATTTATACGCATCTCTCGATAGAGAGACTCAAAGATGCTGCAAAACAAGCTCATCCGCGCTCGGAATTGTAGCGGGTCGTGGTATACTATCGCCCGGCTGTGTAAATGCACGGTCTGTCGCTACCAAGCGGCACAATCACACACGCACGACTACTTATCATCCGTGGTGCTCAGAGTTCAAGCCAGACTGTGAGTGGATTTGGTAAGGCTGACCTCGTGCGGAGGTTAAACCAGGAGGTTATCTATGGCTGCAAAGATTACTATCCAGACACTGCTCGATGCTGGTTGCCACTATGGTCACCAGACTCGTCGCTGGAACCCTAAGATGAAGCCCTATATCTTTGGCGATCGCAATGGTATCTACATTATTGACCTTAAGCAGACTATGCTGGGTGCCGACAAGGCGTACACGTTCCTTAAAGATCTTGCCTCAAAAGGCGGAACCATTTTGTTTGTCGGAACTAAGAAACAGGCTCAAGAGCCCGTTGCAACACAGGCAAAGCGTGCAAATGCTCCTTATATTGACCAGCGCTGGCTCGGCGGTATGTTGACCAACTTTGTTACCATGCGCTCACGAATCCAGCGTATGGAAGAGCTTGAGGCTATGGTTGAGGATGGCCGCATGGAGGCGCTTCCTAAAAAGGAGCAGGCTCTTCGCAACAAGGAGCTCGCAAAGCTCAAGCTTAACCTTGGCGGCGTTCGTGATATGAACAAGCTTCCGGACGCACTTTTTGTAATTGATTCCAAGCGAGAAGAGAATGCCATTCGTGAGGCCAATCGCCTTCACATTCCCGTGGTTTCGCTTCTCGATACAAACTCCGATCCTGACGTGGTTGACTACGGCATTCCCGCAAACGACGACGCCATCCGTTCCATTTCGCTGATGTGCGAGCTTGCCGCAGACGCAATTCTTGCCGGCAGTGGCAAAGAGCAGATTTCAGCAGAAGAAATGGCCGCTCCTCAGGCAGAAGAAGCCTCTCAGGCAGACGAGGCGCCAGCAGCACCTGAGGCTGAGTAAGGCTACGCAGAGCGCATAAGCGCTCCATAAGTTCTAAGACAGGTATTCCTACGACCCCTAAGGAGGGGACATGGCACAAATTACTGCAGCTCTTGTCAAGCAGCTTCGTGATATGACGAGTTCTCCTATGATGGAGTGCAAGAAGGCACTTGTTGAGGCAGACGGCGATATCGACAAGGCAGTTGATATCCTTCGCACTATGGGTGTCGCCAAGGCCGTTAAGCGTGCCGGTCGCGAGACTAATGAAGGCACAATCGCAACGTTTATCTCGCCTGATGGTACAAAGGGAGCAATTCTTGAGCTTTCCTGCGAGACCGACTTCGTTGGCACCAACCCGCAGTTTACCGGCTTTGCGTCTGAGCTTGCCGAAGCTGTTGTTGAAAATGATCCTGCCGATGTTGACGCTCTTCTCGCGGCAAAGTTTGGCGAGGGCACGGTACAGGAGGCTCTCACCGACAAGATCCACAACATCGGTGAGAATATGCGCATTTTGCGTTTTGCACGCACTCAGGTTGAATCCGGTGCCCTTGCCGGCTACGTTCACCTTGGTGGCAAGCTCGCCACATTGGTGACTTTTGAGTTTGACAAGCCTGAAACACGCGACTCTGCAGACTTCAAGAATTTTGCCCATGATGTTGCCATGCAGGTTGCAGCCGCTGCGCCTGTTGCGGCACGTCGTGAGGATGTTCCTTCTGATATTGTTGAGCATGAGCTTTCCATCTATAAGGCACAGGCTGCCGAGTCCGGTAAGCCTGAGGCAATTCAGGAGCGCATGGCACAGGGTCGTCTTGAGAAGTACTACAAGGAGAGCGTCCTTACCGAGCAGGCCTTTGTAAAGGATCCGGATATGACCATCGGTGAGTACGCAAAGCTTGTTTCCAAGAAAGTTGATGATAACGTTCAGGTTGTCAGCTTCGTTCGCTTCTCTTTTGGTGAGTAAAAATTATCGTCGTGAGACAAAAGAGCCAGCTGCTTGCAGTTGGCTCTTTTTTGTATACCACATTCGCGGCTTACTGAGGCGAATGCTTACTGAGGCGAATTTGTCTGGAACGAATGCTTACCGAAGGAATGGCTGTCTGAGACGAATGCCAAACAGAGCGTCTGATAAAATAATGAACGGTTAGATGTTTGCGTGTGGATGGAGGAAATCTTGTCAGAATACAAATACAAGAGAGTTCTTCTAAAGCTTTCTGGTGAGGCTCTTATGGGCGAGCAGAACTTTGGAATTGACCCTTCTGTTCCTGAACAGCTTGCCAAAGAAATCAAGCCGGTATGGGAGTCGGGCGTCCAGATTGCGGTTGTTGTCGGTGGTGGAAACATCTTCCGTGGTGTCTCTCAGGCTGCTGCGGGTATGGATCGTGCTCAAGGTGACAACATGGGTATGCTCGCAACCGTCATCAACGCACTTTCTCTGCAAGATTGCTTTGAGAGAAACGGTATGTACTGCCGTGTCATGAGTGCCATCACCATGTCGCAGATTGCAGAACCGTATATTCGCCGCCGCGCAATTCGCCACCTTGAAAAAGGCCGTATTGTTATCTTTGCCGCAGGAACCGGCAATCCTTACTTTACAACCGATACTGCGGCCGCACTTCGCGCATGTGAAATAGGAGCGGAAGCTCTTATGAAGGCAACCAAGGTCGATGGCATATATGACTGTGACCCGGTGACAAATTCTCATGCCGTTAAATATGACGTTGTAACGTACAAGGACGTCTTGACAAAAGAGCTTAAGGTTATGGATGCGGCGGCAATTGCTCTTTGCCGTGACAATAAGATGCCAATCGTGGTATTTGATATGGCAACCACGGGTGTTTTTCATGATGCCATTTGTGGAAAAGAAGTAGGTACAACCGTTATTGAGGAGGACTAATGAGCGTCTATACTGACAAAGCAAAAACCTCAATGGATAAGGGTATTGAGGCACTCAAAAATAATTTTGCACGCGTGCGTACGGGTCGAGCAAATCCACATGCCCTTGATCCCATTAAAGTTGATTATTACGGTCAGCCTACACCCATCATGCAGCTTGCTGCAGTAAAAGTGCCGGAAGCTTCACTGCTGGTTATTGAGCCATGGGATAAGACTTCGCTTAAAGCTATCGAGAAGGCCATCGAGGCATCCGATTTGGGAATCACGCCATCTAACGATGGCGCCACGATTCGCCTCCCATTCCCGATGCCTACAGAAGAGCGTCGCCGTGAGCTTGCAAAAGAATGTGCCGGCTTGGCGGAAGAAGCGCGTATTGCCATTAGAAATGTTCGCCGTGATATAAATGGCAAAATTGAGCGTGACGAAGAGCTCTCCGAAGATGACCAGGCACGCGAGAAAAAGCATATTCAAAAGCTCACCGACGATTCGGTCGCCGAGATTGAAAGACTTTTGAAGGTCAAGACCGCTGAGGTCATGGAGATATAAATGCGGTTTGACAAGGCAAAGCTGGCTGCATATTACAGGGACGCTCCGGATGACATCTCACTTGATACCCTTGATCTAAGTCGTATACCCGCACATGTTTCGCTCATTATGGACGGAAATGGTCGCTGGGCAAAGGCTCAAGGTCTTGAGCGCACAAAGGGTCATCGTGCCGGAGTGACGTCGCTGCGTGAAGCGGTAACAACAGCAGTCCGTCTTGGCTTGGACGTTCTTTCTGTGTATGCGTTTTCAACGGAAAATTGGCGGCGCTCACAAAAAGAAGTTAACTTTTTGATGCAACTTTTTGCCGAAACGCTTATCAAAGAATTGCCACTTTTCCATCAAGAGAATGTACGGCTCCGTTTTTTTGGAAATCTGGAAGCACTTCCCAAAAAGACATACATGACATTTCAGCGAGGGCTCACTGAAACAAAAGACAATACCGGTATGATTTTCGCGCTGGCAGTTAATTATGGAGCCCGCGCAGAACTTACTCGAGCGGCAGCTCTTCTCGCCAAGCAAGCACAAGAGGGGAGCATTGATCCTGAAGCCATCACACCGGAAGATATCGAGAAGAACCTCTATACCGCCGGCCTGCCCGATCCTGATTTGCTTATCCGAACTTCGGGAGAAAAGCGTCTTTCCAACTATCTTCTTTGGCAGATTGCCTATTCAGAGCTCTACATTACACCGGTATTGTGGCCCGACTTTACTCGCTGGGATTTTTTGCGTGCGCTTGTGGCGTATCAAAAGCGTGAAAGACGCTTTGGGGGTGCGCAGTCATGATGGCAGAGAAAAAACAACCTAAAAATATTTTATCGCAGGGCTCTCACGCCACCGAGGCCACCGAAACCGCCGAAACTTCTAAAACGGCTGAAGCCACCGAAACCATCGAAACCGTCGAAACCACCGAAACCACCGAAACCGTCGAAACCACTCATCAATTCTCTGAGCAGCCCGCCGGACTGGATAAACAGATTGATAAGCTTGAGAATAGACGCTCCAAAAAGGAACCGCTTCGAGCAGAGGGAAATCTCTTTGGACAGCGTGTTCGCGTTCTAACGGAAAAACTTTTAACGCGGTCTTTGTCGGGTGCCATTTACGCCATTATCGTGCTGGCATGTCTTTATGTTGGCCACGATGCCACAACGGTTCTTATAGCGGCAACGGGTTGGGTATGTTGTTCGGAGTTCTTTCATATCTGCCGGCTGGGCGGACGCATGCCCAATGAGCCTTTGGGACTCACGTTTGCGGTCGTCTTTCCCGTCTTGGCTCATTTTGGATTCTATGGCATGTTCAGCTCCCTGCTCATACTGCTTATACTCTGTGGAGCTTGGTATGTACTGACGCCCCGTGCCAACCTTGCGGATGTTGCGGTAACTTGTTTTGGCCCCATATACACCTCGCTGGCATATTCCACCATAGTGATGCTTCGCTCATACGAGCCGTCATTTTCTGTTCCATGGCTTACCTTGGCCGTTATGGTATCGGTTTGGGCAAATGACTCGTTCGCCTTTTTGATAGGGTCTAAGTTTGGAAAACATAAAATGGCTCCCCGTATTTCTCCTCATAAAAGTTGGGAAGGGTTTTACGGCGGCCTTATAGGATCTGTTTCAGTATGGGTCCTCATAAGCACGTTGAGTCCCACCTTCCATATGCCTATCTGGTGGGGCGTTGTGGCCGGTCTTTTTGAGGGCATTTTTGCGGTTGTTGGCGACCTTTTTGAATCGCGCATTAAGCGTGGTGTCGGTATAAAAGACTCAGGCTCCATAATGCCTGGCCACGGCGGTCTTCTCGATCGTTCTGACTCGATGATTTTTGGGAGCGTAGCTGCTCTGTTATTCTTAAACTTCTCGTTCTATTTCTTGGGAGCGTTTTTGCTTGTATGAGTATCTTTGAGAACACCGCACCGCATGCACCGCGCCGGCGGCCTTTGCGCGTGGCCATATTGGGCTGCTCCGGTTCGGTTGGCCAGCAGACATTGGACGTGTGCCGTCATCATACAGATAGGCTGCAGGTTGTTGCGCTTGCGGTTCACTCTTCGTGTGCAGCGCTTGTTGCAGCGGCGCATGAGTTTCATCCCACATGCGTGGCCGTTGCCGATGAGTCTTGCCGTCATGATGCCCTTCTCGCCAATCTGCCTGCAAACTGTAAGCTTACCTTCGGCTCTGAGGCGGTGTGCGCACTTGCGGAGCTTGAGGACGTGGACTGTGTGGTCAATGCCGTCGTGGGTGAGGTGGGCATCTATGCCGGATATGCAGCACTTACCGCAGGAAAAATTCTTGCCTACGCCAATAAAGAGTCCATTGTGGTCGGCGGCGATCTCCTTATGCCGCTGGTTCGTCCCGGTCAGCTTATTCCCGTGGACTCCGAGCACAGCGCCATCTTCCAATGTCTTGTCGGCGAGAAGCTCTCGGATGTATCAAAAATTTGGCTGACATGTTCAGGTGGACCGTTTTTTGGCAAGTGCCGAGAAGAGCTGGCGCACGTTACCGTTGCGGATGCTCTCGCACATCCAACCTGGTCAATGGGGGCAAAAATCTCCATTGATTCGGCAACGCTTATGAATAAGGGACTTGAAATACTCGAAGCTCATCATCTTTTTGAAACGCCCATCGACGATATTCACGTGTTGATTCATCGGCAAAGCCGTATCCACTCCATGGTTGAATTTGTTGACGGTTCGGTTAAAGGACAGCTTGGCCCCTCTGATATGCGCATCCCCATTCAGTATGCCCTGAGCTATCCCGAGCGCTGGCAGGGGGTTGCCCAACCTGTTTTGTGGGGAACCACCAACCCTCTGACCTGTGCAGAGCCTGATGAGAAGACGTTCGGTTGCCTTGCACTGGCAAAGCAAGCCGGAAGGGCAGGAGGAACTGCACCTTGCGTGATGAATGCTGCGAATGAGATTGCAAATGAAGCGTTTCGTCTCGGTAAAATTAGTTTTCTTGATATTGAGCGTATTGTTTCGTCCGTTATGGAGAAAATTCCAAGAGAGCCCACCGAGAGCATTGCCCAGCTTTCTGAGATTGATGCGCATGCGCGAGCACTTGCTCAGACGTATGTGTTGAAAGGATAAGAGTTGAATATATTGAGTGTCGTATCTCCTGTTTTTTGGGGATTGGTTGTTTTATCGCTTTTGGTATTTGTGCATGAAGCAGGCCACTATCTTGCGGCTCGTGCGTTTGGCGTGCGGGTAACCGAGTTCTTTTTGGGTATGCCGTTTCGCTATAAGCTCTCCTATAAGAGCGCTTCGCATGGAACCGAAATTGGAGTAACTCCGCTGCTTTTAGGTGGTTATACGCGCATTTGTGGTATGGAGGGTGCTGAAAGCGCCAATCTTGCACCAGCGCTTGCCTATGTGCAGAAAAAGGGTCGCGTTACGGTTGGCGAAGTTGCCGCAGAGCTCAACATTGAAAACCGTGTTGCCCATGAAGCCTTAGAGGTCCTTGCAGATTGGGCTGCAATTGAGGCGTATGAGGCGCACAAAACCGGCGAGACGGACAATGGCGAGACGGACAATGAGACCCTTATTCAATATCAAACCCTTGCGCGTGATGCAAAGCTGAGAACCGAATATGATCGTGGTCATGATTTTACCCTTGACGGCTCAACCAAAGCAGGAGAGCCCCATGAGCCACAGATGGATCAAGACGATTTTCTCGCCCAGGAACGCTCTCATACCTACCTTGGCGCCAGCATTCCCAAGCGAATCGTGATGTTACTTGGCGGAATTGTGGTCAATGTGGCCGTTGCTTTGGTTTTGGTTGCAGGATCGCTGATGGTTGTGGGTGTGGCCGTTCCGCAAAATACACCGCAAATAGGTGCCATTGAGGAGAAATCACTTGCGGCGCTCGCAGGCCTTAAGCCGGGCGACACCATTACCGCCATTGATGGAAAAGCGGTGTCTACGTGGACGGATATGAGCGAGGAGATTCACTCGGCGCTGTCTGCGCAACGTGAGATGGTTGTGGCATACACGCGGGACGGTATGAATCTTGAAGTGACCATCAATCCCACTCTCAAGCCGGAGGCAAAGGTTATAGGCATCTCTCCTACAGCAGCTCAGTATCGGCTTTCTCTTTCCGAAGCGGTTATGGCATCGTTTAACTATGCCGGTAAGGTGGCACAGTTTGCAGGAAGCCTTTTGATTCCTACGCAGACTATGAATGTGCTTAATCAATCGTCTTCGGTAGTCGGAATCTCGGTCATGGCATCTCGGGCTGCTGAGTCTGGAATTGCCAATCTTGTTATGATCATCGCCATGATCTCGATGTCTTTGGGTTTTATGAACTTGCTTCCCATTCCGCCCCTTGATGGCGGCAAGATACTGATAGAGATTGTTCAGATAATTATCCGCCGTCCTCTTTCCGTAAAGGTACAAAATATTTTGACCTATATCGGTCTTGCATTCTTTTTGTTCATTTTTGTTGTTGCACTCAAAAATGACATTTTCCGTTTGCTGTTTGGATAGCTGGTGGAGGTATGGCTGAGCTTGCCCGTGAAAAAACACATCCGGTGATGGTGGGGTCTGTGCAGGTGGGAGGCGGCGCTCCGGTATCCGTGCAGTCCATGTGTACCACCAAAACAACGGACGCCGCCGCGACACTTGCGCAAATCAAAACACTTGCAGACGCGGGATGCGAGATAATCCGTGTGGCCATTCCTGACGCACATGCTCTTGCGGGATTTGAAGAGATATGTCAGAAAAGCCCGCTTCCTGTTGTTGCTGACATTCACTTTGATCATAGGCTTGCCATCGAAGCAGCGCATCTCGGTGCTTCTGCACTTCGCATCAATCCCGGAAATATTGGCTCGTGGGAGCGTGTGGATGCGGTTATTGAGGCAGCACAAAAGGCTCATATTCCCATACGTATAGGCGTAAACGCAGGATCTCTTGCAAAAGAATTTGATACACGCCCCGATATGACACTTACAGAAAAGCTGGTAGCATCGGCAAGTTCTTTTGTCGCCCATTTCCATGCACGTGGTTTTGACGATATTGTGCTTTCCGCAAAGGCTCATGATGTCCCCACAACCCTTGCGGTGTATCGGGCACTTTCTCGTGAGCTTCCCCGGATACCTTTACATGTAGGGGTAACCGAGGCAGGAACGCTCCGTCAGGGAACGGTCAAAAATGCCACGGCCGTGGGAATCCTTCTTGAACAAGGAATCGGAGACACCATGCGTCTCTCGCTTACAGCCGACCCGGTGGAAGAAGTGCATGTGGCATGGGAGCTTCTTGCGGCATTAGGTATGCGCCGTAATAAACCTGAGCTCGGGAGCTGTCCTGCCTGCGGGCGTTGCGGTGTCAACATGATACCTATTGCGGAAAAGGTATCCAAACGCCTTGAGGACGTTCATGTGCCAATCTCGGTGGCCGTTATGGGATGTGTGGTAAACGGCCCCGGCGAGGCGCGCGGCGTTGATATAGGAGTTGCGTGCGGTAAGGGGAGTGCCGTTCTCTTTGAGAAAGGCGTTCCTACAAAAAAAATTGCCGAAAAAGATATCGTTGATGAGCTTTTTGGTGAAATAGAAGCGCGATTTGTCAAAAAGCCCGACGATGAAGACAAGAATACGTAAACTATAAGAAAACGTGGTGGCGAGAAGGGCTTCTCGTCAGAGTGTGACCGGAAGGAATAACTTTGAAGCACTGGGTAAAAATGTCGTCACTGTATGCGCCGACCTTGAAAGAAGACCCTGCTGAGGCGGTGCTTGCCAGCCATAGGCTTTTGCTTCGTGCGGGCATGATTCGCAAGACCGCTGCGGGGCTCTACAGCTATCTGCCGCTCGCATGGCGCTCTCTTCGCAAGATTGAAGAGATTATCCGTGATGAAATGGACGGCATTGGAGCGCAGGAGATATTGGTTCCGATTCTGACTCCTGCGGAGCTTTGGGAAGAGTCAGGTCGCTGGGACGTATATGGACCTGAGCTCATGCGCCTGCACGATCGCCATGAGCGTAAGTTTGCGCTTGGCCCCACTCATGAGGAGACCTTTACGGATTTGGTGCGCAACGAGCTTAAAAGTTATAAGCAACTGCCGGTAACACTGTATCAAATTCAGGATAAGTTTCGCGATGAAATGCGTCCGCGCTTTGGTCTTATGCGCGGCCGTGAGTTCATTATGAAAGACGCGTATTCCTTCTCGTCTACGCAGGAGTCGCTGCAAGAGTGCTATGACGCTGAAAAGGAGGCATATGCCCGAATCTGTGAGCGTACAGGAATACGTGCTCTGCCCGTTATTGCTGATTCAGGTCAGATTGGCGGAGACACTTCCGTTGAGTTCATGGCGCTTGCCGATGCGGGTGAGGCGGCACTTGTGTATTGCGACTGTGGATATGCAGCAGATACCGAAGCCGCAACCGTGAAGGTTCATGTTGAAGAGGGGGCGGCAGGAGAGCTTGAGAAAGTCGCCACGCCTGAAGTCAGTACCATTGAAGATGTTGCGGAGTTTTTGCACGTTCATGAGGGTGCAACGCGTAAGGCGCTGGCACTTATCGACGGAGACGGTCGTCCGGTGGTGTGCTTTGTGCCCGGCACTCATGAGCTTAACGAGGTCAAAGGTGAGCATGTCTTTGGCAACTATCACCTTATGAGCGATGAGGAACTCAAAGAGAACGGTCTTGTGAAGGGCTTTATCGGTCCCAAAGATTTGCCCGCCGGCGTGCGTGCGGTAGCGGACGTTTCTTTAAGAGACTCCGAGTGGTGGCTTATCGGCGCAAACGAGAAGGACTTCCACTTTACACACGCAAAGCTTGGACGTGATTTTGAGATTGATGCGTGGGTGGACGTGGTGACGGCTCGTGAGGGAGACCTTTGTCCTACGTGCGGCCGGCCCCTTCATGAAGCGCGAGGCATTGAGGTTTCACAGGTCTTCCAGCTGGGAACCAAATACTCCGAGGCGCTTGGCGCAACGTTTACCGCTGAGGATGGCACCGAGCAGCCATTCCTGATGGGCTGCTACGGTATCGGTGTTTCTCGCCTGCTTGCGGCTGTTGTCGAGCAGCACAACGATGAGCACGGTATTATCTGGCCGGTGTGTGTTGCTCCGTACGAGGTTGAAATTGTTCCTCTGAGCGTTGATGATGATACGGTTTGGCCGTCTGCCAAACAGCTTGCCGATGCGTTTGTTGAGGCGGGTCTTGAAACCGTCGTGGACGACAGAGATGAGCGCCCCGGTGTCAAGTTTGCTGACGCCGATCTTATCGGTTTGCCATGGCAGGTTATTGTAGGCAAGCGTGGCGTTGCAAACGGTGTGGCTGAGGTCAAAAACCGAGAAACCGGTGAGCGCATTGATGTGGCACTTGACGAAGTTGCCGCATGGCTTGTCTCCCGCATCGCTCCACTCAGACAGCTGTAGAGAGGCGAGAAGGGCTTTTGGAAGCATTTTTTGGATGCAATCTGAGTTTCTCGCTTGCGTGATATGCGTACTCTGATATAGTAGTTCCGCACCACTTCCGGGGAATTAGCTCAGCTGGGAGAGCGCATGACTGGCAGTCATGAGGTCAGGGGTTCGATCCCCCTATTCTCCACCATACATGACAGGCGGCGGGAGACCGTCGCCTTTTTTATACGGGCTCATGGCGCAACGGTTAGCGCAGAGGACTCATAATCCTTGGGTTGTAGGTTCAAATCCTACTGGGCCCACCAACCATTCAACCTGGCAGGATTTTATCTGTCAGGTTTTTCTGGTTTTATGGGTCTTTTTGTAAAATATCAGCCGGAACTTAGAGGATGCGGCAGCAACACAGTAGCGATGCAGTAGCGATGTGTTTGAAAATATTATGGTTTCTGAAAGACGTGAGGGTAGAATATGTAGTGGTGCTATACCTCTCGTATTGCTTTTCAAATGAAAGGGGAGTTATGACTCCTGAAACTCGTGCAATGAAGCTCGTCAGCTTGTTTTTGTTGATTGGCGGTCTTTTGGGTCTGGTAACCGTGGTAGTTGCGGTTATCGGAAACGGACCAAAACTTGACTCGGCACTTTTTCTCTTTGCGTGCATGATTGCCATTCTTGAAGGCGGATATGCGGCTCGAGCCGCCAATGTTCCCAACCAAGCAGTAGATGCGTTTTCAATGCTTTTAGGAGCAACTGCGGTGTTGGCAGTCATTACGGTCATTCAGATAGTGATGGCTCAGAGTCTTACGGTATTGGGTGTCGAACAGCTGGTTCTTCTCGCCTTATCGGTCTTTGTTACCTTTGGGTCTCGCAGGGTAAAAAAGTCCATCGAAGCAAAATAGGCAACTTTACATACATAATTGCGTAAGAAACTAGCATTATGGGTTGCTTTTTGATATGATTTGCAAGCGCTAATCGGGCGATTAGCTCAGGGGTAGAGCAATGCCTTCACACGGCAGAGGTCACAAGTTCAAATCTTGTATCGCCCACCATTAAAATACAGCTGAGATTCACCGTGGATCTCAGCTTTTTTTATTGCGCTAATCAAACTGCTTAAATTTATTACAATAACTAACAGGTGACGGAAGCAACTAAACAGTTGTTGAAAGGAGAGATCGTTATGGCAAGTGAGCAGAAGTATGATTTTAAAAAGAACCGTCTGAGTTTTCGTTTGAGGATTATGGGGGCAGTTTTACTGTTTGCCGGTGTCTTATATGCGGGCTGTGCAGTAATGTTGGCACAAATAGCAGCTTCAGCTTCATCAAGATCCCCTCAACTCCTTTCAGATCAGCTTGTTTTTGGTATAGGAGCAGCGGGCATTTGTATGGTAGCGTTGGGAATTTTTTCACTTATTCTTCCCGCTAAGCCTTCTCTTGTGCATATAGTGCGGATCCTTTCAATCATACTTGCCGTTATCTGCGTAATAGTTTTAATTTCAGGTGTGGCTTCCAAAGAAAGCGTATCCATGGCCTTTGGCGGTATTGGCGCTGCCGTATCTGGCGGTATATTACCCATGCTCCATGAGGGTAAGGTTAGCTGATGGGTTGGGATGTTTCAGTAGAAGATGCCGGCAACCTTGGTAGCTGGATGACATCTGCTGCTGTCACAGGCGGTGATGCTCTCAACAGTGTGTCTGTTGCCGCACAAAGAGTAGATGAGCTAGGGTTGGACTTTGAAGGGCAGACAGCCGACGCCGTTAAAAATTACTGGACTCAAGTTCATGGCTGTATGTTGTCGGTAATAGGAGCCGCTCTGACTCAGCTTACTGCCAGCTATGCAGAGTAGGTTTTATTGTTTCTAAAAGAGTATCTGAAGGTGTTCCAGTGGAGTGGGCATTTAGAGAAGAGAGTTCACTTTCTGAGCTTAATGGGTGGACTATCAATTCTGTGAATGATGACAAGGAATATATTTCAAATCCATCAAATTTCTCAATACTTTCTGCATCTTCAACTATCCGAAGATAGATTACTTTGACAGTGAGACTGGGAATGCCACTAGTGTCAAGAGTCTCGATACTGGTGCAAAGAGTTATCAGAGTTATGGCCAGCTGCATTCAAAACTTAATTCTTATATCAAAACTGCGGCATCTTATGATGGCAATGAAAGGCAAGCTTTACCCGATGGAAGCGTTATTAATTCTAATATGATCAAGAGTCGTGAATTGCGACTTGTTGTGCCAGATAAATCATTGACACAAAATCAAATAAGAGCTTTGAATGCAGCTAAAGCCGATGCTGATGCTATGGGAGTTAAGCTTTCAATCACAATTGGTAAGTAGAAAGGAAGAATTCTCATGAACGAATTTTATACGCACTTGTTCTTTAGTAAAAAGAGAGGCTATATCGTTAAGCCAGACGGTATCTCGCCGCTTACGGGAGGTCCCAAAGGCATGCGTCCTCCTCACACCTTCAAACTACCAGCCGATACAAGTGCCAAAGAGCTCGGAGCGGCTCTTGCCCGTGCTCATGCAGACTCACTTGCCCATCAGCATATGGAAGAGCAGGGCTGTACAGATAAAGAACTTCTAAGCTTTGCAGGTGTAAGAGGTTGGAGACAATTCGATAAAGAGTATCGTAGTCTTCTTATATCCTATGACGGACATGAGATAGTAGTCTTAGAATCATTTACTGATAAGGATGGCTATTCGCCTTGGCCAACCAAAGAACGCTCTCCATATGAGGTAGTTCCAGAGGGAGCAAGCGACGAAGAAGTAGGTACTGCCGTGCTCAAACTTCTTGCACACCAACCTCAAGATACAGCTGCCACATACCGTAGCTTTGAAACACTTGCCGGAGCAACCGTTACCTACAAAGAGCCTCCTGAATGTCTTGAGTTTTTAGGAGATGCTCATACCGATGCCTATGAGGTATGGGGAGTGCCTGAAGACAATTCCTCGCATGCTGCTCTTATGATTGATTCAGGCTATGATAGAGAAGGTTCAGGCTTTGATGACATTACAAGAGAGTCTGTACATGCTGCCTGGGAGCGTTGGCATGGACCTTTACACTCCTTTGAAAGCGGACAAGAAGATGCAAATATATGGTGGACACAAGCTGAAGGGGCAGCCGGGCAATATATCTTCTCGCGCTTTTTACCTGATGCAGATGATCGTCCTTTTGAAGCTACAGCTACGATTTTGCCACATGTGACAGAAGAGGTCCGAGAGGCTCTTCTATTAGTGGTGCATACGGTAAGGATAGACTCATGAAAACCTTAAGTCCTTGGATATCAGACTTTACTGATGGCGTGGCCACTCGTGTTGTCAGTCATGATATGGCTCTTGCAAGCTATCAAGATCCCCAACTTCTCTATGAGGTCTTGAAACGCGATGTAGAACGCATTGCTGCTTTTGATGGCTCTCTTGCTCAAGCGGGTTCAGAGAAACTCTTTAGTCAGCCTGTCACAGAAAGACGCCTTATTGTCGTTGTTCCCGATCATGCTCTTACTAGCGATCAGGTTGGTGCCATTAATCGTTCAGTGCGTTATGCCAATTCATGTAGTGTTTCTCTTTCCTTTACCATAGGGCGCTGATAATGTCTCACACACTACCCTCAAAGAGCTTCTCGATGTCCATCTTCTTTGGTTGTTGCTGATGGGTTTCTTTGTTAAAACCTTTCATCATTACACTCAGGTATGCATGAATTTCGGTGAATATGCATATTTATGCATACAGCTCTTCGAGACCTACTGCCACAAAAAATGTGTACAGTGGGAGGAAATTCTCGATTGTTAGATCTGTGTATCTATATAAAGTGTATTGAAGTGAGTACATATCTTAGGGATTGGTAATAGAGGTAACTTCTTATGAAAATATATTATGAGCATGGAAAACTCAAGATAAGAAGCATGCTAGAAAGTGATGCTCAAGCAATCATTGAGGTATTTCAATCATATGGATGGAATAACAAAATAGAAACTTACTCTGGATATTTTAAAGACCAAGAAGTGGGTGCTCGTAGTGTTTATGTAGCAGAATACGATAGGAAAATAGCGGGATACGGTACGTTGCTTTTTTCTGCTGAGAGTGGACCGTGGAAAGAAAAAGGCAAACCAGAAATATCAGATTTGAGAGTGTTCGATGCATATCAGCAAAAGGGTATAGGAAGTGCCATCTTAAACGTAATAGAAAAAGATGTCGCAAGGTTTTCAGATGAGATTACTCTTGCCGTAGGGCTTCATTATGGATATGGAAATGCCCAACGGCTGTATGTAAAAAGAGGATATGTACCTGACGGATCTGGAGTGTGGTACAACTCAGAGATTCTCGAACAGTACGCCAATTGTTGCAATGACGACTCGCTGCTTTTGTATATGAGTAAAGCACTCAAGTAGCATCGGACAATCATTGCGTAGCCGATGGGCAGGTATCGGACAACCGGTGGGTAGCCGGTGGTAGCTATCGAGTGGTCGTTGCGTAGCCGGTGAGCGACCGGTAAAATCACCGACAAATTGCTTTTTTCGGAAAAGGATGTCAAAAGCCCTGTTTACTGGTGAATCGATTCACCAGTAAACGCTCAAATCCCGGAAAAATCACCACCAAACACATGTTTTGCTTCCAAAAGCCACCCGTAAACAGTCGATTTGCGGGAAATGTGAAAAATTTCTCGTTTAGTGGTGAAATGGTGCCTTGCAAAGACTTCGGCGTGAGTACACAAGCGTATAGGGATGCGTGAACATGCAAGCGCGCAGGGATGCGCACGCAAGCGCGTAGGCGAGAAGACAAACGGGCATAGAGTTTTACGTTATACCTAAGGATATGCCATATAATAGACAGCTGCATTTCGAGAATTCAGGAGTCCTTTTGATTGCACTGGCAGACAAAATCGCAAAATCATTCGGTGGGCGCGTCCTCTACTCGGGCGCAACGCTCCAGCTGAACGCCGGTGAGCGCTGGGCGCTTGTCGGTCCTAATGGCGCCGGCAAGACAACGCTTCTGAAAATCATCATGGGACAAGAAACTCCCGATGAAGGCACGGTTTCCTTTGCGCGCGATACTACCATCGGCTATCTTGAGCAAGAAACCGAGCTTATGGGGGAGAAGACGGCACTTCAAGAGGTCATCGATTCGGCGCACGAAATCAAAACGTGGGAGCGCAAGGTAGCCAAACTTTCGCAAGAGATTGCCGAGACTCCGGAAGGTCCAAAGCTCACGAAGATCCTTGAAGCCTATGGTCATGCGATGGAGCGCTTTGAGCGTTTGGGCGGCTATGAGCTGGAGGCCCGGGCGCGTCAAATCCTTGGCGGCCTCGGTTTTCCGGTGGAGGATTTTGACAAGCCCGCAAAAGAGTTTTCGGGCGGCTGGCAGATGCGCATCTCCCTCTCAAAGCTGCTTTTGCGCCATCCCGATCTCTTGCTGCTCGATGAGCCTACCAACCATCTTGACCTCGAGTCGGTTCAATGGCTGGAGAAGTTTTTGGCCGCCTACGACGGCGCGGTACTTCTCGTCTCACACGACCGCACCTTTATGGATGCTTGTGTAAGTCATGTAGCCGCGCTGGAAAATCGCATGTTGGTAACCTATACCGGCAACTACTCGGGATACCTGCATCAGCGCGAGGAAAACCTTGAACAGCTCCGCGCCAAGCGCTCGGCTCAGGAGCGCGACATTGCTCACATGGAAGTGTTCATCGAGCGTTTTCGCTACAAGCCGACAAAGGCGCGGCAGGTGCAGGAGCGTGTGGCAAAAGTCGAGAAGATCAAGCAAGAGCTGGTGGTGCTCCCGGAGCAGTCTCACCACGTACATTTTCGGTTTCCTGATCCGCCGCGTACGGGAGATACCGTAATTTCACTTGAGAACGTCTCTAAATCCTATGAGGATAACCTTGTCTACCAAGATGTTGACCTAAAGCTCTACCGGGGTGACCATGTAGCGCTTGTCGGCCCCAATGGTGCCGGAAAATCAACGCTTATGAAACTCATGGCACACAAGATTTCCCCTGATACCGGGCAAATTGAGCTTGGTCAGAACGTCAGTGAAGCCTACTATGCCCAGCATCAGCTCGAAGAGCTCGATCCTGCAAATACTGTCATTGCGGAACTTGATTCGGTGGCTCCCGGCTGGACCACCAGCGAGGAACGTCGCCTTTTGGGGGCCTTTCTGTTCCATGGCGATGATGTCGAGAAGCGCGTCCAGGTTCTTTCCGGAGGTGAGCGTGCTCGTTTGGCTCTTGCCAAGATGCTCGTATCGCCGGATCCTCTGCTCTTACTTGACGAGCCCACCAATCACTTGGATATTGATTCGGTTGATGTGTTGGAAAAGGCTCTTGTTGACTTTCCCGGAACTATCGTCCTCATCAGTCATGACGAGCATTTGGTCAGAGCACTTGCAAACAAGGTCGTTGACGTGCGCGACCACAAAATCACGGTGTACGAGGGCGACTACGAGTATTTCTGTTTCAAACGGGCCGAACTTGAGGCAGCGGAGGCTGTGGGTACAAAAAATGGAGCGTCGGACGCAGGCGCTTTGAAGTACAAAGCGCCTACTGCGTATGGCTCTGACGGAGCTCGCGCAGAAAAGCACCATGAGGCCCCGGTTAGCACTTCTCGCAATGTGAAGACAAAAGAGCAACGGCGCGCTGAGGCAGAGGAGCGCAATCGCAAGAACCGTGCGCTGCGCGACACAAAGAAGCGCCTCAAAGAAGTCGAAGCCGCTCTTCAGCCGGCACATCAACGCTACGATGAGCTCATGGCTTTGATGGCGGACGAAGACCTCTACAATGATGCGGAAAAGTTTGATGCGTGCATGGCGGAATACAATGCGCTCGCAAAAAAGATTCCCGCGCTTGAACAGGAGTGGCTTGAGCTCTCAGAGAAGATGGAGGCAAACGCTCATGAGTAGGTCTTCTCGCACCATGAGAGGCGCAATAAAAACACTTCTTCGGGTGATACTGTTTTTGGCATGTGCGCTGGCAGTTTTTTATGGAATTATTTTGACGGTTGATATCATAAAACCCGACATGCTGCGCGTGTGGCAGCTGCACTTTGACGGTTTTGCCACGAGGCTTTTACCGCGAACGCTTGCCGGTCTGTATGTGTTCCCTTTGCCAACGGGCGGTGTTTTGCGTGGAGATTATTTAATTGTTGTTATCATTGCTATAGCCGCCGCGTGGGGTGCTTCGCGTGTGGCGAGAAGTACAAGGTAAGAAGAAAGGCTTCATGTGACTCATGCATATAACGGCATTCAATGGATTGCAATACTTGTCCATGTCATAGTGCTCTTTTTTGCCATTATTTTTCACGAGATCGCTCATGGATATGTCGCATATCTTTGCGGCGATCCAACGGCGAAAAATGCGGGACGTTTAACGCTCAACCCGGTGGCTCATATAGATCCCTTTGGCTCGGTTATTCTGCCGGCAATCTGTGCAATTCTCGGTTGGCCGGGATTTGGGTACGCAAAACCCGTTCCATATAATCCCAACAACTTACGGCGACGCAGGATAGATGAGGTTCTTGTGGCGCTTGCCGGCCCGCTTTCAAACCTTCTGCAGGCTGCCCTTGCTGCGGGTATCTATCGTATTTTGATTGGTTTCGTTCGGAATAACCCTGCGTGGGCCATGGCGCATATAGATCTGTTGGCTGCGTGGATCATTCCGATACTTTCAACCATAATCATTTCAAACATTGTACTTGCGGTTTTCAATCTGATCCCTCTGCCACCGCTTGATGGCTCCAAGTTGCTGCTTTTGATATTGCCCGAAGACGCCCGTCAAAAATTTTACAGAATCGAGCCGTATTGTATGATTGCGCTCATGGCGCTTCTCTGGTTTGCTCCCGAAAAGATCAACGCGATCATCGATACGGGTGTGTCGTTCTTTATGAAGCTGATGGTCGGTTAAGATGTCGTATCGGGTAAAAACAGCCACCTATTCCGGCCCGTTTGATCTTTTGCTCCAGCTTGTAAGCCGTCAGAAGGTGGCCATAGGCTCCATATCCATCTCGGAGGTTGCCGACCAATACCTTGCAGAGGTTGAAACCATGCGAGATCTTGACTTGGATGTCGCATCCGACTTTGTATTGGTTGCCGCTACTTTGTTGGATATGAAGGCGTCTGCTCTTGTTCCTGAAGACGCATCTTTGCGTGTAGACAAGGACGACGATGAGGATGAAGACCTTTTTGAAGGACTTTCTCCCGATGAAGCTCGAGAGGTGCTGATCGCACGACTTATTGCCTATAAGCAGTTTAGGAATGCCGGCGCAGCACTTGGTGCTCGGGCAGAGGCCGAGAAGCGCATGTTTGCCCGCAGCGTGGGGCCCGACCCTGAGTTTTTGAATCTTATGCCGGATTATCTTGAGGGCATTACGCTCAGAAGTCTTGCCGTTATTTGCGCGGATATTGATTCACGCAGGGAGACATTTCTTCTGGAGGCAGAACATGTGGCTCCGCGGAGACTTCCCGTGGCACTCACGGTTGCCTCGGTTGATCGCCTTACGCGCTCACGTGGCCACGTGAGATTTTCTGAACTTCTCGACGGTCAGGATGCGCCTGAGATTGTGGTAACTAATTTCTTAGCCGTTCTTGAGCTCTTCAAGCGCGGACTTGTGCGTGTAACTCAAAACGCTTTGTTTGGTGATATTGAAATTGAACATATCGAAGGCACGGATCCATACGAGCTTGATGCGTCTGTACTTTCGGAGTATGAAACAGAGGATGAAGTGTAATGGAAGCCGATCTGAAAACACTCGACAGCGGTTCTTTGAAGCCCTCTCTTGAAGCCTTGCTCCTTGTGGCATCAGATTCCGTACCGGCAACGGAGCTGGCAAAGATAACCGGTGTCGCTCCTGGCGAGGTGGCTTCTGCCCTTGCAGAGCTTTCCGTTGAATACGCGGAAGCGAACCGTGGATTTCAGCTGAGAGAAGTTGCCGGTGGCTGGCGACTTTTTACGCATCCCGCCTTTCACGACCTTGTGGCTGATTTTGTGCTTTCCTGGGATACGCGCCGGCTTTCTCAGGCTGCTTTGGAGACTCTTGCCGTTATTGCATATCATCAGCCGGTAACGCGAGAAGGAGTCCGTGCGATTCGCGGCGTTAATTCTGATGGCGTTATCTCTTCGCTTTGCGAGAAGAACCTCGTGCGAGAGGTTGGTAGAGACGCGGCTCATGGGCAGGCAATCTTGTACGGAACAACGGCACTTTTCCTGGATCGTTTTGGTCTTAAGTCATTGAGGGAGTTGCCGCCTCTGGAAGATTTTGCGCCCGATGAAGAGTCAAAGCAGTTTATTCGCGAGCGTCTTTCGGGCAGAAGCATTTCCTCAACGCTCGAAGAAGCGGCCGAAGACCTTGCGGAAGAACAAGAACTTTTGCGCGAAGACTATACCGATGACGATATTGACGACATCGGTCATATTGATGGCATAGATTATGATGCTGAGATTTTTGACACGCCGAGAAGTACGTCACGTGGTGCGCGAGGAAGCGTGTCGGATGACTCGCTTGAGGACGATGAATAACGTGGAGGGTGAGCGTATTGTACCCATGCGCCTGCAACGCTTTTTGGCGCGTGCAGGTGTGGCAAGCAGACGCGGCTCCGAGCGCCTTATGACAGAAGGTCGCGTACGTGTCAACGGCGTTGCGGTCAGTGAGTTGGGCAGTAAAGTTGATCCGATGCGCGATACGGTAGAGGTGGACGGACATATTGTCAGCATTGCCGATGCACCGGTATATCTTATGCTGAACAAGCCCGAGGGATACCTTACAACCATGAGTGACCCGCAGGGACGTCCCACCATCAAAACCATGGTTCCAACCAAGCGCTATCCCGGTCTTTTCCCGGTTGGCCGTCTGGATATGGATACGTCGGGGCTTTTATTGTTTACTACCGATGGCACCATGGCGCAGGAACTCCTGCATCCTTCTCGCCACGTATGGAAGCACTATCTGGCACTTGTTCTGGGAGTGCCCACTGAAGCCGAGTTGGAGCGGCTGAGGCGCGGCATCATGCTTGATGACGGTATGGCTCAGCCGGCAAAAGTTGAGCTGAGAGATGACCTTTTGGAGCTTCACGGAACGTCTCGATATCCCCAAAACCCAAACAAGCCTCAAAACGCCATCGTAGGGATTTGGATTCATGAAGGCAGAAAGCATCAGGTCAAAAAGATGATGAGTGCCATTGGGCACCGTGTGTTGGTTTTGCACAGAGACGCCTTTGGTCCGTTAAGGCTTACCGATGTTGAAGAGGGTTGTTGGCGAGAGCTGAGAGACGAGGAAATTACGGCTCTGCGAGAGCAGGCAAGTGCGGATAAAGAGGATGCCGATGAGTGACGGTAAGGAGAGGCCGGTGAGTGGCATTACGCATCGCATACTGTTTATGCGTCATCCCGAAACCATTGCCAATACGCAAGGTTTTCTCTCCGGCAGACGAGATGTACCTCTTACGGAAAACGGTGTCATTCAAAGAGAGCGTGCGGTTGAGGCGCTTGTGGCATTTAAGCCGGATCGCATTTGGACAAGTCCGCTTTCACGTTGTCGCGATATGGGACAGATGGCGGCACAACGCTTGGGACTTACGCTTAAGGTAAAGAATGACCTGGCAGAAATAGATTTTGGCATTCTTGAAGGCGTCTCTTTTGCCGAGGCTCGCACGGTGTTGGCTCCGTATGGCCTGACATTTCCATGGGGCTCGGACGAGCAAAATCACTCACAGCCCGCACCTTATGCAGAGTCGTATGAAGCGGTACGTGTTCGCTGCCAGCACATCCTTGATGAGCTGATAGCATTGGACGGACGTACGGTCTGTTTGACGCATGGCGGATATCTTCGTTGTATGATGGGTCAAATTCTCAAAACTCCTGCAAATATCGCGTGTGGCGTACATCTTGCCAACACATCTTCTGTTTATTTCACCTCAAACGGAGGAAATGACTTAAAATTAGGCGGTTTTAATCTTGATCCGCAAGAAGTGATATACGCTTCAACAACACCCAGTATCTATGACTCTCGTAACATTTGGGGAGTTCACAAGGAGGACGCATGATCGTTGCAATTGACGGGCCCGCAGGTTCAGGAAAATCCACCGTTGCCCGTGCGCTCTCTCAGCGCTTAAACCTTGTCTTTTTGGATACCGGTGCCATGTATCGTTCGGTGAGTGTTATTTGTCTTGAGAAGGGCATCTCTCTTGACGATACGGAAGCCATTATCAAAGAGGCTCGTGAAATTCAGATCACCTTTGGAAATTCACCTGAGGGTCAGACTGTTTTTGCGAATGGACACAATGTCACTCAGGCTATCCGGACCCCTGAAATTGATGCGTGTGTTTCTCGCGTTGCGGCTATTCCTGAGGTTCGTGAGGCTATGGTTGTCCTTCAGAGGCGCGCCGGTGAGGCGGGAGATGTGGTAGCCGAGGGGCGGGATATCGGAACGGTCGTATTTCCCAAAGCAGAAGTTAAAGTATTTCTGACGGCAGACCCTGAAGCCAGGGCTCACCGACGGGCGGTACAGCGAGAAGGAAAAGATACTGCAACAAATGCTTCCGCAACTGCCGATGCGGCAGAAGAGAAGAAAATCCTCGAGGATATCAAAGCGCGCGATGAGGCAGACTCTTCCAGAAAGGTTGCCCCTCTGAAGCCTGCGCCCGATGCGCACCATATTGACTCTTCGCACATGACGCTCAATGAAGTTGTAGATGCCGTTGTTGCACTTCATCCGGGTCTTCAGGAGCGGGATCGGCATGCACCGCGTACCCCTCGCCACCAAAGCACGCATGAAACAAAAACATCCTCTTCAGACGATAGCGAGTCTCACAGATCGTCTGATCAGGTGAGAAAAGGTACGCGCGAAAAAAAGAGCGGGGATAAGAAACTTAAGGCATTTAGAGGAAACTCGTGTGACGATTACTTTGACACGGGGCTCTTGAACTTTCCGCTTCCGGCAAAAATCTTTTTACGGATTGCCATTTTTGTTCTTATGGTAGTGACAAAACTCTGGTTTCGCTGGAGTATTGCCGGTTCCTCATTGCTCAAAGACGACAAACGCCCGCGCGTTATCATCATGAACCATCCGTCGATGTTTGATCCGGTGATGATGGTTGCCTATCTCATGTGGCACCATATTCCCGTCCGCACCATCTACAAGAGCGAGTTTGATAAAAACCCACTGGTAAAATGGTTGTTTTCTCGGGTGGGGGCGATTCCCGTTGAGCGCGGAAAAGCCGACATGAAAGCAATCAGACGCTCGGTGGCGGCGATTGGCCGGGGAGAATGCCTGTTGATTTTCCCCGAGGGAACGCGTATCCGCGACAATCACATACGTCCTGAAATTCATGGTGGCTTTGCACTCATTGCCCAGCTTGCGGGCTGCGACGTTCAGCCTGCGGCTATTTTTGGTGCCTTGGACATCAAGCGTGCAAACTCGCCTATAATTCGACCCGTTAAGATTTGGGGTTTGGCGGGAGAGCGTATCAGTTTTGCCGATCTAGAGACCACTAAGCGTAAAGATCAAGCTCGGGAGATGGAAGAGCTTGGTATGGATCGGGTATATGAACTCAGAGATCAGCTGATGCGTGAGCATCCTGGGAGGAATTAGTTGTGCCCACCATTAGAATTGCAGATGAAGCAGGCGCTTGTTATGGCGTTGAGAGAGCTCTTGAAATGGTCGAAGCGGCGCTTGAGGAGGGAGCCGCTCCGGTAAAAACCTTGGGTCCTCTGATCCACAACCCAAAGGTGGTCAAATCCCTTGATAGGCGAGGAGTTCAGGTTGTGGACCGTGCAAAAGATGCTGCGGGATCTGCGCTTTTGTTGCGCACTCACGGGGTTACTCCTGAAGAAGAGCACTTGGCGCGCGCTGATTGCGCGGAGGTTATGGATGCAACCTGTCCTTTTGTAAAGAAGACTCATGCGGCCGCAGAACGTCTGGCGAGTGAAGGCTATGCCGTGTATGTGGTTGGCGAGGCAGGTCATCCTGAAGTAGAAGCAACCCTTGCACACGTTCCGGGTGCTACCGCCATTGACTCCGTCTCTGAGGTAGAAGCACGTGCGCGAGAATTTCAAGATGCACGCCGAGTTGGTTTGGTTGTGCAGACAACGATGTCGGCCGCTCGACTGCGCGAGGTTGTTGGCGCCCTTTTGCCGCTCGTGGAAGAACTTCGTGTAATGAATACCATTTGCGAGGCTACGGCGGGCCATCAACAATCATGCGAGCGTCTTGCAAAACGCTCTGACGTAATGATTGTGATAGGGGGTCGCAACTCGGCAAATACTACGAGGCTTGCAGAGATTTCGTCTCAGTTTTGCCGCAAAACACACCATATTGAAGGAGCGGAAGAGCTTCTCGCCAACTGGTTTGACGGAGCGCAAGACATTGGCATAACCGCCGGCGCTTCAACTCCGGCCGCTCAAATTAGAGCCGTTAAAGATGCAATTTCGCAGATGGTGGAGAAACACTAAGAGACGCATCATGGTAACATGATAGTGTCTGTACATACATTCAAGGAGAGCTATGCCTAAGCCTATTGTTGCTGTTGTAGGCCGTCCAAATGTCGGTAAATCAACCTTAGTAAATCGCCTTGCTCAAAGACGCGAGGCCATTGTGCACGAGTCTCGCGGCGTTACGCGCGATCGCTCATATCATGATGCCGATTGGAACGGACGTGAGTTTTGTCTTATTGATACCGGTGGCATTGAATCCGTGAAGTCAAAGGATCAATTTGCACCGCACATTCGTGAGCAGGCGCTCCTTGCGTGTGAAGAAGCCGACGTCATTGTGTTTGTCGTTGACGGAAAAACGGGCATTACCGACGAAGACGAAGAAGTGGCTCGCATTGTGCGGAGGTCTGACAAGCCGGTCTTTTTAGTGGTCAACAAAAAGGATAATCCCGAAACCGAGCAAGACGGGCTGTGGGACTTTTATGCCCTTGGCGTAGGAGAGCCCCTTCCCATTTCTGCCTCGCACGGCATTGGTACGGGAGACTTACTTGATGGTATCGTGGCGGAGTTTCCCGAAGAGAGAGAAGAGCCGGAAGACGACAGCATCATACGCTTGGCCATTATCGGAAGACCCAACGTAGGAAAATCGTCTCTTGCAAACCGCTTGGCAGGCAAGAAGCGCTCCATCGTCTCTGATGTTGCGGGCACTACGCGCGATGCGATAGACACAATGATTATGTGGAAAGGCCAGCCCATATGCCTTGTGGACACCGCGGGTATGCGCCAGAAGAGTAAGGTACATGAAGACGTTGAATATTACAGTCTGCTTCGCGGACTTCGGGCAATGGATAGAGCCGACGTGTGTCTTTTGGTAATTGACGCAACGGTCGGCGTTACCGAGCAGGATCAAAAACTCGCCAATATGGCCGTTGAGTGTGGGTGTGCTCTGGTGGGACTTTTGAACAAGTGGGATCTTATCGACACCGAGGAAAAACAAGCAGAGGTGGCCGCTTCGGTGGGCAAGCGCATGTCTTTCTCGCCGTGGATTCCGTTTATTCGTGTGTCTGCATTGACGGGCAGAGCGATTGATAAGGTGCTCGGCGCCGCGCTGGCTGCGGCAGGCGCACGTGCTTCTGAGATCCGCACCTCAAAGCTGAATGATCTTCTCACTCGGATTCGTGAGGGCGGACACAGCGTATCCGACAAAGGACGCCGCCTTAAGATTCACTATGCGACGCAGACCGGATCAAAACCTCCGGTAATTTCGTTTTGGTGCAATGCTCCCGACCTTGTTGACGACAATTACGAGCGGTTTATTGAAAACCGTCTGCGGGAGTGCTTTGATTTGACGGGAACTCCGCTGCGCCTAAAGTTTCGTAAGAAAGCTGAGGCATAGGTATGGCAAGCATTTTTGTTATTTTACTTCTCGGTGTCGGTGCCTTTTTTGTGGGAGGCATTCCCTTTGGGCTTATCATCGCCCGGCTGTTGGCACACGAGGATATCCGAAGCGTGGGATCCGGCAATATCGGTACTACCAACGTAGCGAGAAGTGCCGGAAGTACGGCGGGTGTGCTCACGCTTGTATGTGACGCCGGCAAGGGCTTCTTAAGCGTTTGCGTGGCACGTCTTATCCTGTCTTCCGTGGTGGATGGCGGATCGGTTGCGCTTGACCTCGAAGGTGCATATCACTGGGCAATTTCGTTTGTATATGCGTGTTGTGTCCTAGGACATATATTTTCTCCCTTCCTCCATTTTCACGGTGGAAAAGGTATTGCGGTTGGCTTTGGCGGAGGTTTGGCGCTTAATTGGCCAATGGCAGTCATGGCTTTTCTTGTCTTTTTGGCGCTTGCTTTGCCAACGCAGTATGTTTCGCTTGGTTCGGTGGGCGCTGCCGTGGCCATCGGTGTCTTTGCGATTATTTTCGGTGAGCCGCCGTTTTCCGTGCTGTGCATCTTAGTGGTCGGTGCCACTGTGGTATGGGCACACCGCGAAAACCTGAGCCGCCTGTCGCAGGGGAGCGAGCGAAAATTCAGTATTGGATCAAAAGACTTTGGCGAGAAACCCATTGAAGAAGATAAGGAAAAACCGCATATTCAGCATCCTTCCGCCAAAAAGGCACAGCTTTTGGGGAATCAGCCTCAAGAGAGACGCAGCGTCCGTAGGAAAAAGGGCACACGATGAAGCGTGTCTGTGTTGTTGGATCGGGTTCTTGGGGAACCGCGTTTTCTACACTCTTGGCAGCTACGTGCGAGACGGTTGTCGTGTGGTCGCGTGAGGACGTAATCGCAGAAAGCATAAGGTCAGAGCATAGAAATTGCCTTCATTTACGCGATGCTCTTTTGCCGGAAAATATCGTTGCCACAACCTCTCAAGAAGAAGCGGTGTCTGGGTCTGAGGCTGTCGTGCTTGCCACTCCATCGGCTTTCCTGCGTTCTACCTGCGCTTCACTGGCTCCATATATTGATGCTCAAGTTCCGATACTGGTACTTTCAAAAGGTATGGAAGCGCACTCTCATAAGCTCATGCACGAAGTTGTCGCTGATGAGCTTGGGCATCCGGAGCGAATTGCGGTTCTTTCAGGCCCCAATCACGCAGAAGAGGTTATCGAGAAGAGCTTTTCTGCGGCAGTTGTTGCCTCCGAAGATCTTACGTGTGCCAAACGGTTTCAGAAAGCCATTTCGTGTCGAGAGTTCAGGACGTACGTAAGTGATGACGTGAGAGGCGTGGAAGCGTGCGCTGCCGCCAAAAACGTGGTTGCCATTGCCTGTGGCGTTGCAGTCGGAAGCGGTGCGGGAGACAATACGCTTGCGGCTCTTATGACACGAGGTATCGCTGAGCTCGGTCGCATCGTTGTGGCACTTGGGGGAAACCCGCTCACATGCATGGGTCTTGCCGGTATGGGAGATTTGGTAGTTACGTGTACTTCTCGCCATTCTCGCAATAGAAGCTTTGGTGAAGCGCTGGTAGGAGGGGAAACTCTCTATACATACCAGAGTCGCACTCATATGGTGGTAGAAGGCGCTCAGGCGGTAAAGGGTTTGTATGAACTCGGACACCAAAAGCATATTGAAATGCCGCTTACCGATGCGGTTCATGCCATTTTGTATGAAGGCGTCTCCATTGACGCAGTTGTTGCAAATCTTATGGATCGTATGCCTCGCAACGAATTTTATGGTATTGAGTGATAGGAAGGTATATGAATAACGTCTATATTGCTCCATCGGTTCTTTCGGCTGATTTTACCCGGCTTGCCCATGAGCTGGAAAGCATCAAGAGCGCTGACTATATCCACTATGACGTGATGGACGGACATTTTGTGCCAAACATTTCATTTGGTCCGGCCATTATGAAGGAAGCACAAAAGGCAACTCGGCTGCCGTTTGACGTGCATCTTATGGTTACCAATCCCGCCGAGATCATCCCTTTGTTTTTGGATCTTGGCGCGGACATCGTTACCTTTCATATGGAGGCAACGCCTCACGCCCATCGACTTGCGCACCTTATACGCTCTGCCGGCGCTCGGGCAGGTATTGCCATCAACCCGGCAACGCCGGTCTGTTTTTTGGAAGACATCATCAAAGACGTTGATTTGGTACTCGTTATGAGCGTGAATCCGGGATTTGGCGGACAGAAGTTTATTCCGGGCGCCTATGCCAAGATTCGACAAGTTAAGAAGCTGTGTAAAAGCCATCAGGTTACACCTCTTATTGAGGTTGACGGTGGCGTCAGTGCGGCAAACGCTTCCGAGCTTGTGAGTGCAGGTGCAACCATGCTGGTTGCCGGAAGCGCCATCTTTAAGGCAGACGACAGAGAAGCTGCAATTTCCGAGCTGAAACATGAGGCCCGTTTGGGCAACAGCATGCAGGCATAAGAGGAGATCACAACAAACTATGCCATACCTATATCTTGACTACGCTGCTTCCGCACCAACAAGACCTTCCGCTCTTCTTGCCGAGAAAACCTATGAAAACTCAGCGTTTGCGGGGGTTAATCCAAATTCTTTGCATACCTTGGGTCGCCAAGCCGCACGTGCGCTTGACGCTGCGCGTAAAGATCTCGCACAGGCGGCAGGAGGAGGCTTTAGAGCTCCTGACGTTATCTTTACCTCAGGAGGTACCGAAGGCAATAACCTTGCGCTTCTCGGCATTGCTGAGGGGGTGCGTCAAAAAGATCACATGCGGACCGTTGTTGTGATGTCGGCCATTGAACATGAGTCGGTCTTGGATACTGCGCCGGTACTTCGCGATCGAGGGTTTGACGTGCGTATCGTTAAGCCTAACCGTCAAGGAAAGATTGAGCCTCAGGCACTCAGTGAACTACTTGATGCGTCCGTTGCTCTTGTGAGCATTATGTATGCGAACAATGAAACAGGAGTTATACAGCCGATAAGAGAGCTTTCTCAAATGGCACATCAGTATGGTGCATTTTTTCATACCGATGCGGTCCAGGCTTTTGGACGCATTGCTTTGCATCTTGACGACGTAGATGCACTTACGATTACCGCGCACAAACTTGGTGGCCCCATTGGTATTGGAGCCGAACTTATTCGTTCCCGTACGCCGTTGAGACCGCAAAGCTATGGAGGCGGACAAGAACAGGGGAGACGTCACGGAACGCAGGCGGTTCGCGGAGCGCTTGCATTTGCCGCAGTGGCGCGTGAGTGTACGGAGCGGCTTAGTGCAACGCAGAACACCGTTTCAACGCGAGCGGATCATCTTTACCAGCGTTTATGTGCTTCTCGTAAAATTGAGCCCACAACTTCCACCGTTATTGGGGACGATCATCTGCCGGGAACCGTGAGCATCCTTGTTCCCAGTATGGATTCGGAATCGTTGGTACTCGCGCTTGATCAGGCAGGATTTGAAGTTTCGGCAGGCTCTGCCTGTTCTTCAGGATCGCTTGAGCCAAGCCATGTTTTGTCGGCCATGGGAATTTCTCGCCAGAAGGCTCTGGGGTCTTTGCGGATTTCATTTGACGAAAGAGTTTCAGAAAAAGAGCTTGAGAGCTTTGCGGAGACACTTTTAGGACTTGTTGAGTGAAAGACTACCTTGTAAATTCTGAGGTTTTCTTCAGTTAACTGCGTTACTCTAGTATGTGAACATAACCGTATAAGGAGGGAATATGAGCGAATCTATGTTATTGGTGCAGCTCCAAACCATTGATCTTAAACTGCTTAAAGCCGCCTCAACCCTCGCTGCCATGCCGCAACATAAGCGGCTTGAAACCATTGAACTTGCAAAAAAGAAGCTTTCAAGTGAGTACAACAAGATAGTTGGCCTTCGTAAGGATGCGGAACTTGAGGTCAAAGATCTTGAAAGTCAGCATGAGACATATCAGAAAAAAGAGCAGGAAACTCAAGAGCGTGCAGCCGCTGAAACTGACTATCGTGCCATTCAAGACTATGACCAGCAGCTCTCTACGCTGGCAAAAGCACTTGAGAAGACGAGCTTTAAGCTTATGGAAGCTCAGAAGGTATTACAAAAACTGAAGCATACCGAAGCAGGAGCCGAGACAATGTTTACCAAGCTTAATGCTGAGCTTGAGACTACACATAAGGCTCTTGTCGTTGATACAGCTTCACTTCAAAGTCGTGTGTTAAAGCTTAAAGACGAACGTGAGCATGTGGTCTCTCAACTTTCCGAAGACACGCTGACAACTTACGAAAACGCACGCAAGCGTTTTAAGGGTCTGGCGGTTGAGTATCTTGACGGCAATACGCCCAGCATCTGCCGGGTGACATTGCAACCAAGCTCATTTCACGATCTTGCACATGGTCCAAACGTTACCGAGTGTCCGTATTGCCATCGTATATTGGTAACGGACTATACGCCGGAGAAGGTCTCTGAAAAGGAGAAAAGTCGGTCATGATACGTGCAACTTCGGGACAAAAAAAGATAGCGCTTGCGGTAACAGGGGGTATTGCCGCATATAAGGCTGCTGAAGTTCTGCGCGCGCTTCAGCGCGGCGGCTGTGATGTACGGGTTATCATGACGGCAGATGCGCAGAAATTTGTGGGAGTAACAACGTTTCGTACCCTTTCGCAGCATCCAGTGCTTACGGACCTCTACGACTATAGTGAAAGTCCAACGCCTCATGTTGATATAGCCGACTGGGCCGATTTGTTTTTGGTAGTTCCGGCTACGGCCAATGTAATTGCAAAAATATCCACAGGTATCGGTGATGACGCACTCACATCTGCCTTGCTCGCGGCTCATACTCCCGTACTTATTGCGCCAGCCATGAATACCCACATGTGGAATAACCCGGCCACACAGGCAAACGTTCATAGCCTGACGTGCCGGGGATACCGTTTTGTCTCACCGCAAAGTGGTCTTCTCGCCTGCGGATATACCGGAAACGGAAAGCTTGCCGAGGTTGATGAAATTGTTTCGGCTGCCTGCAAGCTCTTGGATCAAAGTTTCCGGAGCGCATCGCAAGAAGCTCAAGACCTGTCCGATCAGCGCCTGCTTATTACCGCAGGACCCACACACGAGGCTATTGATCCGGTGCGCTTCTTGGCAAACGCTTCAACGGGAAAGCTCGGATTTACCGTAGCGGCAGAGGCTGCCCGCCGTGGCGCCGATGTCGTGTTGGTTGCGGGACCCGTTTCACTTGAGACACCTTGTGGAGTACGCCGTGTTGACGTAATTTCCGCAGATCAAATGCTTGAGGCTGCAGAGACGGCATTTAAGAGTGTTGATGCGGCCATTCTGACAGCGGCCGTTGCCGACTACACTCCTGTTATGTGCGCAGACCATAAACTCAAAAAAGAACATGAACCGCTTGTAGAGATTAAGCTTAAAGAGACCGCAGATATTCTCGCAACCCTATCGGCTCAAAAAGGTAACCGTATTGTGGTAGGTTTTGCTGCTGAAACCAACAATCTTTTACAAAACGCTCAGGCTAAACTTGAGCGTAAGGGTGCCGATATGATTGTGGCCAATGATGTTTCAAGAGCCGATTCCACCTTTGGTGCCGATACGGATCGAGTCGCTTTTGTAAGTAAGACAGGGATTGAGCAGCTGGAAACTTTACCGCTTGTTGCCGTTGCCAATGCGGTACTTGATAAGACAGTGCAACTTCTGAAAGCTCGGTAGAAATCATGTGGTATACATGGGCATTTTAATTGGCTGTGAAGAACTTACGATGGAATGGCCAAGCAAAAAAGTATTGTCGGACCAGACCATCGGAATTAACGAAGGTGACCGTATTGGCGTTGTGGGAAAAAACGGTGACGGCAAATCAACGCTTTTACGGCTTATTGCCCATCGATTAACGCCCGATAAGGGCCAGGTTGTTTGGCGCGGCAATATCCATGTAGGATATCTGGGCCAGCAGGATACGTTGGATGATGATGCAACGGTTGGCCAGGCCATCGTGGGGGATACCCCTGAATATGTGTGGGCATCCGATGCACGTATCCGTCATATCATCGATGAGCTGGTGGGAGATCTTGATTGGAATGCTCCCGTAAGACAGCTTTCCGGCGGACAGCGTCGCCGCTGTGATCTTGCACGTCTTTTGTCGGGTACATGGGATGTTATCTTGATGGATGAGCCTACCAACCATCTTGATATGCACGCCATACAATGGCTAGCCGCACAACTCACAAACCTTTGGCCCAAGGGTCAGGGCGCTCTTATCGTGGTTACGCATGATCGCTGGTTTCTTGATGAGGTCTGCGACCATATGTGGGAGGTGCATGACGGCACTATCGATCCCTTTGAAGGAGGATATTCGGCCTATATCCAGCAGAGAGTTGAGAGGGACCGACAAGCCGCCGCAACGGAAGAGCGCCGGCAAAATACCCTTCGCAAAGAGCTCAACTGGTTGGCTCATGGAGCTAAAGCACGTACGTCAAAACCGCGGTTTCGTGTGGAGGCTGCACAGAAACTTCTTGCCGACGATCCGCCGCTTCGCAATACCCTTGAGCTGAAACGGATGGCTATGTCACGTCTTGGCAAGCAGGTCATTGAGATGCACGATGTCTCATTTGTCTATCCGTCTTCAGATGGCAGAGCCGCAAAGCCCATTATTGATGGTGTTGAGTGGCTGATAGGACCAGGAGACCGCTACGGTATTCTTGGCGAGAATGGCGCCGGAAAATCCACACTCTTAAAGCTCATGACACAGCAGCTTATGCCTACGAAAGGTTTGATAAAAGTAGGCGCGTCGGTTACGTTTGGCTGGCTTTCTCAGCAACTTGACGGACTGTCTGAAAAAGAAGACCAAAGTGTTCTCACCCTTTTGTCTCGGTATAAGACCAGCTACTACGTTGACGGTAGAATGCAGAGCCCCACACAGCTTCTTGAAGGCTTGGGATTTGATCGGCGAGAGTTTACCGACCGCATCAAAGATCTTTCAGGCGGACAACGGCGACGTCTGGCGCTTCTGTGCGTTCTTCTCGAAGAGCCAAACGTCTTGGTACTTGATGAGCCGGGAAACGATTTGGACACCGATATGCTGGCCGTTCTTGAAGATCTGCTCGACAGCTGGCCGGGAACGCTTTTGGTGGTTACGCACGATAGATATCTCATGGAGCGCGTCACCGACGATCAATTTGCTCTCATGGAGGGCAAGATTTGTCACGTTCCCGGTGGTGTTGACGAGTACCTTAAAAACATAGATTCGTCTCGCCATGCCAAAGACGGTCCAAAAGTAGTTCCATCGGCAAAGACATACGCCATGGGCGAGAATTGTACGGACGAGAAGGATGAAGATACCAAGGGTACTTCTCGCCACGTTCTGACCAATCAGGAACGGCGGGAACTCAAGAAACGGTTTGATTCGGTTGAGCGTCGCCTTAAAAAGGCTGAGATTGTACCTGATCAAGTGCAGGCTCAGATGGCATCGGCTGACCAAAGCGATGCTGAGACCCTTATGAGGCTGCAAAAGGAGCTGGAAGATGCTAAGGCTGCCGTTTCGAATCTTGAAAATGAATGGCTTGAGCTTTCAGAGAAACTTGGGTGAGATGGAGTGAAGAAACTTTTTACCTGTTTCATGCTGCCAAAATACGGCACGCGTGCACTGATGGCAACGGGCGCAAAAAGCATTGAGGTGGTGGGAGATTTACTTACGCCACTTATCATTGCGCGCATGATAGACGCAGGCATTACCTCGGGCAATATATATGACATTATTCGCTATGGTCTTCTGCTGGTGCTTATCGCATGTATTGGCTTTGCGTTTACCATATTTTGTCAATATAATGCCTCGATCGTATCGCAAGGTATCGGTACTGATTTGCGAAGCGCACTTTTTGTAAAGGTGCAGGAGCTGTCGAGCGTTGATGTACACCGCTTGGGTACCGATACGCTTGTTACCCGTCTCATTAACGACATTAATCAAGTGCAAGTTATGGTAGCGCTCGGAATCAGACAGTTGATGCGCTGGCCCATTTTGGCCGTTGGCTCAATTGTGGCAACATTTTTAATTGACCCGCAGCTCGGCAGTATTTTTCTGGGAGCAACTCTCATCGTTGGCATTATTTTCTGGTGTATTATCCGCCGCACTACGGTGCTTTTTCATACCTTGCAAGAAAGTCTTGATACGGTTTCACTTTTTATGCGGGAAATGCTCTCCGGTGTGCGCGTAATTCGGGTTTTTCGTCGAGAAGAGAGCGAGCGCGTGCAATTTGCTCAAGCGGTTGATAGGCAGACGCATATTGCGGCTACGGCCGCCAACTACTCGGCGCTCTTAAATCCGGCAACGTTTTTCATAATGTACGCGGGAATTGCTTTCATTTTCTGGATTGCGGCACCGCAAGTTACTTCTCGCTCACTTTCTGCGGGCAGTATCGTTGCGCTGGTTGGCTATATGACCCAGACACTTCTGGCAGTGGGATATATTGCAAATTTGATTATTATCGTTACCAGGGGAGTGGCCTCTACACATCGTGTTATGGAAGTGCTCGATACCACCCCCGGTCTTTCCGATGAAAGAAACGTCTCCATTACCCTTTCCGATCAGGAGCTTTCCGATGGCGTTGCTCTTGAGTTGAGAGACGCTACGCTCACCTATGATGGCGGAGGAGATCCAGCACTTTCTCATATTTCTCTTACGGTACCCGCTGGTACCACACTGGGAATTATTGGAGGTACGGGTTCGGGAAAATCTTCTCTGGCTAAGCTTTGCGAACGTCTTTATGAGCCGGAAGAGGGAAGCGTTGAAGTTTTTGGTCATGCTGCCTCTACCTATACCTTCTCTCAACTCCGGCATCTTGTTTCCCTTGTACCTCAGCATGCTTCACTGGTAAGCGGCACCATTCGTACAAATCTTACCTGGCGCGATGCTCATGCAACCGATGAGGATCTTTGGAAAGCCCTTGAGCTTGCTCAGGCAGCTGATTTTGTACGTGAGAAGCCCTGCCAGCTTGATAGCCCTGTTGAGGCAGGTGGCACAAATTTTTCCGGGGGACAGCGACAGAGACTTACCATTGCACGAGCGTTGGTAGGAAATCCTCGCATTGTGATACTTGATGATTCGGCTTCGGCACTTGACTTTGCGACGGACGCAAGCCTCCGTGGGGCGCTGTACTCACTGCGTACAGAGGTGACTTCCGTCATTATTTCTCAGCGTGTGGCTGCCGTCATGCAGGCAGATCAGATATTGGTGCTTGACCATGGGCATCAGGTTGGCCTTGGTACCCATAAAGAACTTCTCGCCACCTGTCCTCTGTATAAAGAAATCTGTCTCTCACAGCTTCGTCCGGAGGAGGTGGAAGCATAGATGGCCGATATGTATGCAGCCGGCGGATCAGCCTCTGCCATCAGCGCCAGCGTGCGCAGTGACGGCTCGAACGATCCAAAACATCAGGAATCCTTTGCTTCGGAAGACGGGACTCAAATGTCCGCAGCACAGGTTACCCGACGCCTTGCGGGATATATTGCTCCGCATGCGGCACTATTTTTACTTTCCCTTTTAGGGTCCGTTGTGACTATGGTGCTCCAGCTTTGGGTGCCGATTATCGTTGGTTCGGCTATCGATCAGCTGATTCATTTGGTACAGGGGAGTGAAGCCACGCTGATTCCCGTGCTTGTCAAGTTGGCTCTTGTGGTGCTTTGTGCCAGCGTGACCCAATGGATTGCAAGTTGGGCCACAAATCGTTTGACCTATGAAACAACGCGCGCCATTCGTATTGCCGCTCACGAGAAGATCGCACGTCTCCCGCTTTCCTATATTGACTCTCATGCCCAAGGAGACCTTGCGTCTCGTGTGGTCAACGATGTTGATCAGCTGGGAGACGGTCTCTTGCAAGGTCTTACTCAGCTTCTTACCGGCGTGGTTACCATCGTAGGAACGCTTGCTTTTATGTTCTCGCTTTCCGTACCAATGGGGCTTGTGGTGGCTCTTGCGACACCACTTTCTATTGTGGCCGCAACGTTGGTGGCCCGTTTTGCCACCCAGTCTTTTGCACGCCAGCAGGCATTTCAGGGAGAGCTGAGCGCCTATGCCGAGGAAATGGTTACAAACCAAGAACTTATTGCTGCTTTTGCCCATAAAAGCGCTGTCGAGAAGGACTTTCAAGACATCAACGAGCGGCTTTATACGGTAGGTCAGCGTGCACAATTTGCAAGTTCTCTTTCAAATCCATCGACCCGTTTGGTCAACAACCTTATTTATGCTCTTGTGGCTGCACTGGGTTGTATTTGCGTCATCACCGGTATCCCTTCGGTGCTGAGTATCGGCCAGGTTCAGAGCTTTTTGGCATACGCCAACCAATACATGCGCCCGTTTAACGCAATTTCAGCCGTTGTCACACAAGTGCAGACAGCCTATGCAAGTGCTCGCAGGGTTTTTTCGCTGCTTGACGCCAAAGAGGATATCGCCGATCCCGTCTGTCCTGAACATATCGAGGATTCTTTGGGCGATATCGTTTTTGATGACGTGTCATTTTCGTATGATAAAAAGCATCCTTTGCTGCAACACATTAGTTTTCATGTAGCTCCGGGTAAACAAATCGCACTTGTCGGACCTACCGGTTGCGGAAAAACAACCCTTATCAATTTGTTGCTTCGTTTCTACGACATTGATTCTGGTGCAATCTTCGTTGATGGGCACAGTACGAAAAACCTTACGCGCTCTGAACTTCGAGCACAGTTTGGCATGGTGCTTCAGGATACGTGGCTCTTTGAGGGAACCATACGGGAGAATATTCGATATGGCAAACCTCACGCCACGGATAAAGAGGTTGAAGAAGCATGCAGACAGGCACAGGCGCATGAGTTCATCGTCCAGTTGCCCCAAGGATATGACACTAAGATCGGGGAAGGCGGAGGGTCGCTTTCCCAGGGTCAACAGCAGCTTTTGTGTATTGCCCGCGTCATGCTCACCGATCCTCCCATTCTCCTTTTGGATGAAGCTACTTCAAGTATTGATACACGAACCGAAAAATTGGTACAGACGGCCTTTGATACCATGATGGAAGGACGCACCTCTCTTGTCGTTGCCCACCGACTTTCTACCGTTCGCACGGCTGACAGTATCCTTGTGCTTAAGGATGGGGGCATAATTGAACGTGGTTCTCACGATGAGCTTATTGCGCATGGTGGTTTTTATGCAAAGCTCTACGAGAGCCAGTTTGAAGAAACTCAAAACTAAAGATCGGTTCAACATCGGGGCGTAGCGAGAAGCCCATTGCACGGTAGGAGAGGTGAAAGGTAATGCAGGTTTACGATGCGATTGTCATCGGAGCTGGAGTTTCTGGCTGCGCCATTGCGCGAGAGCTTTCTATGTACGGCGGACACTTTGCAGTCATTGAACGCGAAGAAGATGTTTGTGCCGGAACAACAAAGGCAAATTCTGCCATCGTACATGCCGGCTTTGATGCACAGCCGGGAAGTCTTATGGCTCAACTCAACGTTGAGGGATCACGCCGTATGCCACGGCTTTGCGAAGAGCTGGGCGTGGATTATGACCCAATTGGTGCGCTTGTGGTCTGCACTGCAGAAGAGATGCTTGGAGGTCTGTATGACCTGCAGCAACGTGGCAAAGATAACGGTGTAGATGAGCTTGAGGTTATAGATCGTAAACGTTTAGTTGAGCTTGAGCCTCACATATCCGAGGAAGCCGTGGGGGCTCTCTTTGCTCCGACAAGCGCCATCGTTAATCCCTTCCAACTCTGTCATCACCTTGCAGATTGTGCTGCGCAAAACGGCGTTGAGTTTTTCTTTGACAGCCCCGTTGAAAGCGTGGAAAAACTCATAGCAGATGACGGCAAGGTTCTTTGGTGCGTTCGTACAACTAAGTGTGAATACCAGACTCGTGCGGTTGTTAATGCCGCCGGGGTTTATGCAGACGTAATTCATAACTGGGTTTCCACAAAGAAGCTCACCATAACTCCACGACGAGGCCAGTATTATGTGCTTGATAAATCGGCAGGAGCCCATGTCAATCACACGATATTCTCGCTTCCTACAAAGTTGGGAAAGGGCGTGTTAGTTACTCCAACGACAGGTGGAAATCTTCTTGTAGGACCCAATGCGGAAGACATTACGGAAAAAGAGGGGACTGACACTACCGCAGAGGGACTGTTTGAGGTGAAGGCCAAATCTGCAATGACGGTAAAAGATATTCCATTTTGGGATATTATCGCCACATTTTCCGGACTTCGCGCACATCAGCCGGATCATGATTTTGTTATCGGAGAGGTTCCTGAAGCTCCCGGTTTTATTGACTGTGCCGCAATTGAGTCTCCGGGCCTCAGTTCAGCGCCTGCCATTGGACACCTTGTGGCGCAGATGGTTCAAGAGATGCTCAGTCTTCCGCAAAATCCTTCATTTAATCCATATCGTCCTAAAATGCCGGACCTCTTGAAAATATCGGAAGACGATTGGCAAGCACTGATAGATGAAAATCCCGCGTACGGACAAATCGTATGCCGTTGTAATCGCGTGTCGGAGGCGCAGATCGTAGCTGCCATCACCTCTCCTGTGGGCGCGCGCTCCTTAGACGGTGTTAAACGCCGCACGGAAGCTTGTATGGGTCGTTGTCAGGCGGGATTTTGTACGCCGAAGATCCTTGATCTTCTCGCTCAATGGGTACCGGGACTTACGATCGAGAAAACATCGAAAGCAGGGACTGGTTCAGAAATATTTTATGGATTGAATAAAGGGCAGCTTGTTGCCCCATTTGAGGCAGGTGAGAAGTGTGAATAGTGAGCTCTTGGTGTCCGCCTCATATGACGTGGTTGTTATCGGTGGGGGACCAGCCGGGCTGGCGGCAGCTTTGGCGGTAAACGTCGGTGCGACGCGTGCGCATTCCGTTCTCATTGTAGAGCGCGACCGCGAGCTTGGCGGCATTCTTAACCAGTGCATTCATAACGGTTTCGGGCTTATCACATTCAAAGAGGAGCTTACCGGACCTGAATATGCCGCACGATACGTAGGAAAAGTTGCAAACGATCCAAACGTTGAGGTGCTTTTAAACACCATGGTCATTGACGTTGCGAGTGATCGCACCGTTACGTGTGTAAATTCACGGAACGGTCTCATGCACATTCATGCGGGAGCCGTTATTTTAGCCATGGGTTGTCGTGAGCGCCCACGTGGTGCACTTGCCATTCCCGGTTTTCGCCCTGCCGGAGTTTTTACCGCCGGTACGGCGCAGCGTCTGGTGAACATCGAAGGACGTATGCCGGGCAAAGAAGTTGTCATCCTTGGTTCCGGTGACATTGGCCTTATCATGGCTCGCCGTATGACGCTTGAGGGAGCTCATGTTGCCTGTGTGGCCGAGCTTATGCCGTATTCAGGCGGCCTCAAGCGCAATATCGTGCAGTGTCTTGATGACTTTGGCATTCCACTGCTGCTTTCACATACCGTCACTAGGATTGACGGCGAGAAGCGCGTGGAGGCAGTGGAGATCTCCGAGGTCGATGCTCACGGTACTCCCATCCCCGGTACGCAAAAGCTCTATCCTTGCGATACCTTGCTGCTTTCTGTGGGCCTGCTTCCCGAAAACGATCTCTCGCGTGAGACCGGTGTAAAACTTTCTCGCATAACTCGCGGACCCGTAGTCTCCGAGCATCTTGAGACATCCATACCCGGAATTTTTGCCTGTGGAAACGTTCTTCATGTGCATGACCTTGTCGATTATGTCTCCGAAGAAGCCTGCTTTGCAGGTCAGAGTGCCGCTGCTTTTGTGGAGCGTGGACAGGCGCTGTCTCAAGAGAACTCCTCTCATATTGAGCTTCTCGCTAAAGGCGGCATTCGGTACACCGTTCCGCAGCACATTGACCCCGAGGCCATGGGAGAGCGCCTGTGTGTACGTTTTCGCGTGGACAACGTATATAAAGACAGAGCGATTGCAGTCTATTTCGGTGATACGCAAATACTGAAGAAGCGTAAACCCATTATGGTGCCAGGTGAGATGGAGCAGGTAGTTCTCAAAAAAGAAACGGTTCTTTCTTACACACATGACCACGGTGCACTTGATTCCATCACCGTTTGCCTTGAGGAGGTTGCCCATGCCTAACACGCAGACCGTTACCTGTATCCGGTGTCCGAGGGGCTGCTCGGTAACCGTTCATTTTGATGGCGAGAAGATCGTTGAGGTTTCAGGTAACGCTTGTCCTCGAGGGAATTCTTATGCGCGCGCTGAGGTAACGCACCCCGTGCGTACGGTTACTACTACGATTCCCGTAGACAATGGTGTTATTGACATGGTTTCGGTGAAGACGTCGGTAGAGGTGCCAAAGGACAAAGTAGCCGACGTTGTCAAGGAGATTTCGGGTCTGAGGGTTCAGGCTCCCGTTGCTCTTGGCGCCGTGCTTCTCGCCCGTGTGGCCGGAACTGATGCAGATATCATTACTACAAAATCAGTGCGGGGTACAGTTGGGGCATAATTGGAGCACAACGAAAAAGGTCAGAGAGTAAATATACCCTCTGACCTTGTGTTTTAATGGTCGGGTGGACTGGATTTGAACCAGCGACCCCTTGACCCCCAGTCAAGTGCGCTACCAAACTGCGCCACCACCCGATGTGCATCTTCATTGCACGATTTAGTACCTTATCATCTGGGCATAAAATGAGCAAGTAAGAATCAACATTTCTTTTCTAAAGCAAACAAATGAAGCGGGTGCCATGGACAACTTCTTTCAGCGCGTTTTTGATATTGTCAAACAGATTCCTGAAGGCAGAGTTACCACATACGGGCAGATTGCCCGTATGATCGGTGAGCCTCGCAAGGCTCGTTATGTGGGCTTTGCCATGCACCAAAGTCCCGGTGTAGCCGGAGGAGTTCCTTGCCACCGTGTGGTATTCAAAGATGGTTCCCTTGCTCCCGGCTTTGCCTTCGGTGGACCTGACGCACAAAGAGTACTTCTCGAGAAAGAAGGTATTACGTTTCTGCCTGATGGTCGCGTTGATATGAAGGTATGCAGTTGGGAAGTCTGACAAGAAAACGAGTTGTGAAATTCAAGACATAAAGCAACTATAAATAAAGCACTTTCAGCCTCTACAACGTGCTTAATAGTTTTCCTACGCTGCTGTATACTCATAATGCGTTTGTGGTTTTGGCAAAATAGCTTGATCGAAAGGCAATATATGAGCCGTGTTTCTCGTAGAGAAGATGCTTTTTACAGTATGTTCTCTGAGTTTAGTGTTTTGACCGTTTCAGCTGCAAAACTGTTTGTCTCGTTTATTGAAAACTATCCTGATCATGAAGATCTTGCCGCTCAAATTACAAATTACGAGTCGCTCTGTGACGATCAGGTAGGAAAGATTATTTCCACTCTTAACACCTCTTTTATCACGCCTTTTGATCGTGAAGATATCTCTGAGCTTGCCCTTCTTATGGATGATATTGTGGATGGCATTGAAAGCGTCACAACTCACATTGATATGTACGACATTGCTGAAATGCGTCCGGAAGCAGGTCAGATGGCACATCTTATTCTATTTGCTTCCGAAGAACTTCAAAAAGCATTTGAACATTTACCTGATTACCATAAGGATGATTCTGTTATTGACCATACACGTGCAACCAACGAGTATGAGGATCAAGGTGATGATGTCTACCGCAATGCCCTGAGCACAATTTTTAGAAACGTCACCGATCCCATTGAGGTCATTAAGTGGAAGAGCCTGATGGACAGACTTGAGTCCACGCTTGATGCTACCAAGGATGTCGCAAATGCCGTACAGAATGTCATTGTGAAAAATGGGTAGTATTCTGCTTGTTGCGGTTCTTGTCGCCGCAATCATTTTCGAGTTTATCAACGGCTTTCACGATACCGCAAATGCCATTGCCACTACGGTGTATACCAAGGCGCTGCCTTTACGTGTTGCCATTCTGATGTCGGCAACCATGAACTTCATTGGCGCTTTAATGAGTGAAAAAGTTGCCATGACCATTGCGTCCGGTCTTGTCGATATTCAGCTGCAGCTCTATGTTGTCTTTGCTGCATTGGCCGGGGCCATTATTTGGGATTTATTTACCTGGTGGGCTTCAATTCCAAGTTCGTCTTCGCATGCTTTGATTGGGAGCCTTATTGGTGCAACCATCGTATTTACCGGAACTACCAATCACATTATGTGGGAAGGTGTTCTGAAGAAGGTCGTTATCCCACTGTTTACTTCTCCGCTTATTGGCATGGCTTTGGGTTATTTCATCATGAAACTGGTCTTTGAGCTCTTTGCAAACTGGTCGCCTAAAAAAGCGCACGGTCTGTTTCACCGTCTTCAGGTTCTTTCGGCTGCATTTATGGCTTACAGTCATGGTAACAACGATGCTCAAAAAACCATGGGTATCATCACACTTGCACTGGTGACAGCCGGCCTTCATGACCCCTCAATGGGAATTCCTCTGTGGGTCAAGCTACTCTGTGCAACTACCATGGCGCTCGGTACCTCTATCGGAGGCAGCCGCATCATGCGCACCGTTGGCGACGGCGTAACCAAGCTTACTCCGGTTATTGGCTTTGTTGCAGAAGCAAGCTCCACGGTTGCTATCGAACTCATGACAGCCATAGGCGCACCCGTTTCCACCACGCAGGTCATTACCACTTCCATCATGGGCGCCGGATCTGCTCGGCGTCGTAGCTCTGTTCGTTGGGGCGTGGCTCGTAAAATTATTGCCGCTTGGTTTGTTACGTTGCCCGCGACCATGGCGCTTGGTGGATTGATTGCTTTCTTGATCAGCTTTGTTTTGGCATAGCAAGGAACGTGTATGCTCAACCTGGTACTTGTCGAGCCTGAAATTCCCGCAAATACGGGAAACATCGGTCGTACTTGCGTGGTTAGTGGCACCCATCTTCATCTGGTGGGTCCGCTTGGTTTCTCGCTTGACAATAAAAGCCTCAAGCGAGCGGGCATGGCTTACTGGCAAAGCCTCAACGTTTCCGTGTATGATTCGTGGGACCATTAGAGCGGCTATAAAAAGCCAGAACAGCTGCGATTCTAAACAGCTGTAATCTAAGCCTTTTTGATTGGATGTCTGATAATGGTCTTTAGTTTCTCTGGGGCTACTTTGCGCACATCACTCAGATAAATTTCATGATGCATGCGTTCAGCAGTGATGTCTAAAACGTATCCCTGGCTCTCCATGTATTCATGCATAAGAGAAACAGTTTTGGGTTCACTATTATAAGGTCCAATATGCATGCATTGCACACAGAGCCCTTCATCATAGGTAAAGAATTCTACCTTAGAAAAATCTAGCTTCTTTTTCTTAGTTGCTTCAGCAACGGCCCAATCAAAATCTTCTTTGGTAACAAAGTCGGGTAGGCGAATAACTGAAATCCACTTGAAGTTTTCTTTATGTGCGTAATCAACGCCCTGAGTATCCTCTTGCCACCAGAAGCCCTCTAATGGAGGAACAACAAAATCAAAATATCCTTCAATATGATGTGTACTCTTTTTGCTCATTTTGATGGCATAAGCAACGCCGTAAAGCAGACCTATTGACTGTTTATATTCACCATCTTCTACGTTGGGATCTCCAGATCCTCTTACCGCAAGATAGTTGATACGTGGAACTTTTACTATGCTTGGTTTATTTTTTGGGGCATATAGCTCTTTAAATTCCTTTTTGAAATCAAATGCCATCAGTCTCAGCTTCCTTTGCGATAGTTTAGCGAAATCCTATTGTATCTGGTTACCTTGATTCTCTTCTGTAGATGAAAGTACCTTAGTAAGTTCAATTAAAAGTTTTGACTTCAGTGTTTCTAATTCCTCTGGAGAAGGACAGGTGGAGCTGTCATACATCTTTTCCACGGGATACCACCAGACGGGACCTTTGCCGTTATGGCCGTATTCGCCCAGGTCACCTGAAATCCTAGGAAATAAATGCCAATGAAGATGGGAATCTCCATTACCAAGTAGCTCGTAGTTCATTTTCTCGCAGGGAAACGCACGAGATACAGCTTCTCCAACAAGGGACATTTCTTCAAGAAACTTCAGTTTAAAGTCTGCGTCCAACTCATGAAGTTCCGTTTTGTGCTGTTTGCAGAGAAAAATTGTGTATCCCTTAAAGTGCTGGTTATCACCTAAGGCAACGTAACCAGTTTCCAATTCTTTGACAAAATAAGGATTATTTCCTTCCTTAATCATTTGAATTCGGTCGCAAATCAAGCACATTCGTTAGCTCTTCCTTTAGATGGTAGATATTAAGATTCATCAAATACAAAAGTTATAAGTCAACGCATGCGGGCTCAGCGGGTTTCTCGGCAGATTTCTTTACAAAGAGCTTGCCGGATTTCTTGAGCTGATAAGCAAGAATTAGGATAGTCACCAGCATTACAAGTGTACAAGCAGCAGAACCCTCTGCGCCAAAATTGCCTCCGGTGAGCCATTCCAGCCCATTGCCAGGAACAAACCGCAGCAAAGAACTACCTGCTGTACTTCCGCTTACCAGAACGCCAAAAAGATTGCCTTGGGCAAAGTTCCAAGCTCCATGAATGCCAGCAGCTCCCCAAAGATTGTCGGTTTTGATGATATAGAACGTCTCTAAGATGCCAAAGAGAATCAAATTGAACAGAGAAAACATGGTAAAGCCACTGTTAAAGATATGAAGAAGGCCAAATAGACTGCTTGAGACTACGATTGCAATAATTTTGTTGGATTTTTCTGCCATGACAGGAAGAAGCCAGCCTCTGGTAATAAGTTCTTCTGTTCCACCTTGAATCAACCAAAAAGGAATGGTGAGAAGAACAAAACCGAAGGCATAAGGCGTAAAAGTAGTGCTAACTAATTGATAAGATCCGGTCAAAATGAGAATCAGCATCACAATAGAGAAGAGAAGAACTCCTAGACCAAAACCCTTGAGCAGCTCTTTTATCCAACCATCTTTATAGAATCCTAAGGTAGCAATGGGACGTTTTTCAAAGAATTTTACCCACAGTAAAAAGAGGCCCGCAATAAAAACAAAGGAAAAGAGTGAGAGCAGAAGATAGTAATCTCCTAGAAGCTCTTGCAGAATAGTAGGACTTGAAAGTCTGTTTGCAATCTGAGGATTGTTCAAGAAGTAGGGGACAGCGAGAAGGGCTGCTGATACAGCCAGCACAATAGCACCAACGATTTGTCCAGCAATTATCAAGAGAGCAGCAAAAAATGGACTGAACCAAGCTGGAGTTAGTCTCTTTGCTAGCTTGACGTCGGAAAACATACGATTTTCTTGCATAAAAAACTCCTAGTAGACGTGCTTAAAGCATGTCATGTAGATGACAAAATTTTAGCGACGACACAGGTAAACAGCATCTACCTGCAATTAGTTCTCCTTATATTCCAACAGAAAATCACAACAATCACCACCGTGTCCTATGGTTTTTGTACGACCCCAGATGAGACTTGGGTGCAGGTTGCTATATCCTGCGTCATCACTATCGCAGTATGCAGAAGTTATTTCTGGACAGCCATACCGTTTACATATCTCGAAATATGGACATCTGACAATATTGATTCGAGCTTCATTGTCATGGCTTTCTGGAAGCTCATAGATAAATCCTGCGTTTGGTTGACAGCTTTTCTTAATGCCTGCCATAAAAAGGTAAGGAAATTTCCGAGCGAGTCCAAACGTTTTAATGGCCCTCTGGAAAAAAGGCACTCTTTTGGCAGCAAGTCGTTGGAAATACTCGCGGATATACCAGACGGCCTTTTCTTGAGAAATGCCCTCTGACCTCATGGCTTCATATACTGCAATTCCAGGATAGATGCGCTTATATGAATGAGATCGGAGTTCTTTGGAATCCGACGAGTTTTCTGCGCATAGAGCTTCATATCGGTTTTGCGCTGACCGTGCGATTTGGGCTGCTTTGACTTCACCGACATCTTCGGAGACGATTTTGCAGGTTTCTTTGATAAGTTGTTGTACCCTCATACGCACCTCATCATTTTGTTGAAATGTTTTGATGTTCAAAAGACTGAGTTAAAGCTGTCTCTAGTATTTTACGCCCTTAACCTTGGGCATAAAAGCGCAAGACGTGGCGAATCAAGAATAATAACGTTGTTAGTTGCGGCTTTAGGTAAAAGGAGAAACAGCATTAACTTAGAGCTTTCCACAAATTATTGAATATCTTATTAAATTGAGTAAAAATAGATTAAAAGATTTAGCTGAGAGGACGGTTTGGCTATGCC